>OBAR01000059.1_pt1 | contig 150797 bp, 122 predicted proteins | sample 1517911 | NCBI WGS metagenome assembly OBAR01 (sample SAMN04571709, study PRJEB22368) | human gut metagenome | biome: human gut; material: stool | host: Homo sapiens | place: Luxembourg | collected 2012-10-26
ACCCAGTTCCTAATACTTTAATTTCCATTGTCATTCTACTTTAAAGTTAATATAACAATCGTAATTCGTAGAACTACGAACGAAGATTCTAAAAAAAAAGGTACTGCTATTCACAGCACGATGTACCTTTACATTTACAATCCCCTAAAAAAGCTGTAAACAATTTTCGGGCAAGTTCCCAGTTCTCCCGGTTTATACAATACCGGACTTTGGGCGTTTCTATTTCCCCCTGAATTAAGCCAGCTTCTTTCAATTCTTTCAAATGCTGCGAAACGGTTGCTTTAGCAATAGGTAGTTCTTCGTGAATATCACCGAAGAAGCAACTATCTTGTTTTGCCAAGAAAGCAAGAATAGCCATCCGTGCAGGATGTCCCATTGCTTTGGCAAACCGAGCAATCTGTTCCTGCTCTGTTGTGTACTGTTTCTCTTTCATTCCAATTCTCCTTTTTATTGTTCGTAAAGTTACGAACATTGTTTTAAATAGCCAAATTTTTCGGCATATTTTTTTCGGATAGGTGCAAGTATATATCTATATATATAGCTTGCACCTTGCATCTAAGCTGAAACATTTATATACAAAGATTTGCGTAATTTTAAAAAATGTGGGCCACAATGCCGTAGAATAGTTTCAGATTTCCATTCTCATCGGTTGCATCGCCCAGTTTCTGCATGGTGTACATTTGCAAATATTTATACTATGAATCATCAGCTACAGTTGCTGAATCCCCCAAAGATTCTCTGGGGCATTTGGAGTTTTTTTCCTACTTTTGCAGCCGTTATTCCAACTTAATACACTGACATTTATGATCAAACAGTTCTTTTCGTTGATGAGGCGATACATTGCGCCCTATCGCAAATACCTGACTTGGGCGTTGATATTGAACTTCGTTTCCCAATGGTTGAACGTATTCTCTTTTGCCGCTATCATCCCTATTCTGAACATCTTGTTCAAAATCGACACAAAGACCTATGAGTACATCCCCATGGAGTGGAACCATCTGGACAAGGACGTGTTGATCAACAATGCTTATTACTACATCAGCCAGATTATCTATACGCACGGCGCATTCATCACCCTCATCATCATGGGGTGCATCCTCATCGTGATGACCCTGCTCAAGACCGCCGGCTATTTTGCCTCATCAGCCGTCATGGTGCCGCTCCGCACCGGTATCGTCCGCGATATCCGCATCCAGGTATACAACAAGGTGCTGCGCCTGCCGCTGAGCTTCTTCTCGGAAGAGCGGAAGGGTGACATCATTGCCCGTATGAGTGCCGACGTGACTGTGGTGGAGAACTCGCTGACCAGCTCCATCGACATGCTGATCCGCAACCCGATAGCCTTGCTCGTGTGCTTCATCACCCTGTTCACCATCAGCTGGAAGATGACCCTGTTCGTGCTCGTGGTACTGCCTCTGGCAGGATGGATCATGGGTACGGTGAGCCGCAAACTGAAACGTCAGTCCACGGAAGCACAGTCACAGTGGGGCGACATCATGTCCCAGCTCGACGAGACGTTGGGCGGACTGCGCATCATCAAGGCTTTCATTGCCGAACGGAAAATGGCAGACCGTTTTGAGAAGACCAACAACGAGTTCCGCCGTGCCATGAACGAGATGGTCATCCGACAAAGCTCTGCCCACCCGATGAGTGAGTTCCTGGGTACGTGTGTCATCGTCATCGTGCTGTGGTTCGGCGGTTCGCTCATCCTGAACACGGAATATGCGCCGATGGATGCCGCCACCTTCATCTTCTACCTCGTCATCCTCTACAGCATCATCAACCCGCTGAAGGAGTTTGCCAAAGCGTTCTACAACGTCCCCCTGGGACTGGGAGGCATGGAGCGCATCGACATGATCCTGAAAGCCGAGAACCCCATCAAGGAACCTGCCCAGCCGAAACCGCTCGACGAGTTCCGGGAGCAACTGGAGTTCCGCAACGTGGGCTTCAGCTACCTCCCCGGACGTCCTGTCCTGAAACACATCAACCTGACCGTAGCCAAAGGCAAGACCGTCGCCCTCGTGGGACAATCCGGTTCCGGAAAGTCGACGATGGTAGACCTTGTACCCCGCTATCACGATGTCTCGGAAGGTGAGCTGCTCATCGACGGCAAGAACGTGAAGGATGTGTCCATCAGCAGCCTGCGTTCGCTCATCGGCAATGTCAACCAGGAAGCCATTCTCTTCAACGACACATTCTACAACAACATCACCTTCGGTGTGGAAAATGCGACCATGGAACAGGTCATCGAGGCTGCCAAGATTGCCAATGCGCATGAGTTCATCATGGAGACGGAAAAGGGTTATGACACCATGATCGGCGACCGCGGAGGCCGACTCTCCGGCGGACAACGCCAACGTGTGAGCATCGCCCGTGCCATCCTGAAGAATCCTCCCATCCTCATCCTCGACGAAGCGACGTCGGCACTCGACACCGAGTCTGAACGTCTGGTACAGGAGGCACTGGAACGCCTGATGAAGTCGCGCACGACCATCGCCATCGCCCACCGCCTGAGCACCATCAAGAACGCCGACGAAATCTGTGTGCTCTATGAAGGCGAAATCGTGGAACGTGGTACCCACGAGGAACTGCTGGCACTGAACGGATACTACAAGAAGCTGAATGACATGCAGAGTTTGTAAAAGAATGCCTTTATGAAACTGAGCATCATCACCATCTGCCTGAACAACCTGGAGGAACTGAAGCGTACGGTCGCTTCAGTACTCCAACAAACCTGCAAGGAGTTTGAGTACATTATCATCGACGGTGGCTCCACGGATGGCTGCAAAGAATATATCGAAGGACTGGCCGGCGTCAGCCAATGGATAAGCGAACCCGACAAGGGAATCTATAACGCCATGAACAAAGGAATACGCATCGCCGGTGGAGAATATGTCTTGTTCTTGAATTCGGGAGATGAGCTCTACAATGACGGGGTACTGGCAGAAGCACTTCCCTTATTAAAAGGAGAAGATTTCTATGTCGGACACTCCATGCTGAACCGCAACGGAAAATCAACCCTGCGAAAGACCCCTCAACAAATGTCAGTCCGCTTCCTCCTGGAAGACTCCATCATGCATCAAGCCACCTTCACACGTTCCGCTCTTCTGAAAGAACGTCCATACAACGAGCAACACAAAATCGTGTCCGACTGGGAATACTTTCTGCAGGAATGGGTGCTGCACAACCGTTCCTACGTTCCACTTGACATCGTGATTTCCACCTTTTACCTGGGAGGCATATCGAGCAATGAGAAGAGTGCGCGCCTGAACGACGCAGAAAGAAAAGAAGTCATCGATGCCCTGCTCCCTCCCCGCGTACAGGCAGAGATATGCAATCATGACGCCTACTACCTGTTTGATGAAAAGCTGGAAAAGAAAATACAGAAAGCCCTGTCCCTGCCTCCCATCCAACGGGACATCAAGCTACTAAGGAATGCCTTCAAATTCATGTGGAAAGACATCTGGAAGGCATGCCGCAAATCGTCCTGAACCGGCTAAATGCCATGATTCCCAGTAGGAACAGACGATTTGCACGTATATTCCTACCGGGAATCAGATCGACAGATTTCAACATCCTCGCATTGTGAGGCTCATTTCCGGTGGTATTCTTCCAGCACTTTCCGATAGACAGCCTCCGTAGCCTCAGCTGCCTTATCCCATGAGAACAGTTTCAACCGTTCATTGCCCAGACGCACCAGTTCCTCACGCTTTTGCGGACTGTCCAGTACGGAGCGAATTGCCTCAAACATCGAATCCTCAGAATAGGGGTCAAAATAGCAACCGGCCTCTCCTGCAATCTCCGGAAAACAGCTTGTATTGCTGAGAACCACCGGACACTGACAGGCGTAAGCCTCCAGTATAGGTATACCAAAACCCTCATACAAGGACGGATAAACAAAACAGAGGGCACGAGCATATAGTTCGCCCAACTCCTTGTCGGAAGCCTTAAGACAGAGAAGGCATTCCCCCAAGCCCAACTCTTCGATGGCAGCCCTTTCCTGGGCATCAAACCTGCGACCGGTACACACCACATATAAATCAGGATATACCTCACGCAGTTTGACAAAGGCCTTCATGAAACGCCAGAAGTTCTTGTACAAGGAGCGTTCCCCTACATACAGGACGAAATGTTCAGGCAATTTCAGATTGAATCTACCGGTATGCGGCTTCATGCTGGTGCTGTGATAAATGACGTCAATCTTCTCCGGGGCTATATGCAACAGCTCCACAATATCCTTCTTGGTATTCTCACTAATGGCAATGATGCGGGAAGCGCGGGTGATAACCTCTTTCTTCTCCTGGATGTACCGCTCGGCATCCGGAATCCAGTCAGCAAAGCGTTCATGAATCATGTCATGCACCGTTATGACATAAGGTGCCTCCCCAATGTATTTGAGAAAATAAGGGTCATAATAAGTAGGATGAAAGACATAGTTGGTCTGCTCTCTCAGAGAACGGATTGACAGACGGTAGTTCTTGTGTTTGCACCACTCGCCATAATGCTTGTAGAGGAAACGGAAGATCGGCACACGGTGCTTACCCAGGTTCCAGGTCGTCAGGTAGTAATTGATGGTATAGCGTATCGCAATGTCATAACTGAGGTGCAGCCGGCGGATGATTTCACAGAAATAACGGGATATTCCTCCAAACCGCTGCATCTGGAAAGCCTGATAATCATAGAGCACATGCGGCTTATGCTCATTCCTCAAAAACAAAGAATAGAATAGTCTATGCATAATTATAAACTAGTTTAGTGTTGGTTATCTTCAAAAAGGCTTCATTCTTCCCGGAACAGATGGAACAATGTATCTTTATGCCTGCTCCAATCCAATGTTGTCGAGAAATAGTCTTTTACCTGTTGCTGACACTGCTTATAGAAGGCCGTATCACATACCAGCCGGTTGATATGTCCGGCAAATGCAGCTGCATCATCGGCCACCAGACAGCCATTGCGCGTTTTATCCGGCAAACCGTCAACTCCCCTTGACGTACAGACCACAGGTATGCCATAACTCATCGCCTCAACGACCTTGATTTTCATCCCGGTTCCATTTAACAAGGGACAGATGATGATATCCGTATGCCGATACATCTCATCCAAATCGGGTACATAATCTATTTGATGCAGATTCGGGTACTCAACATGAAGGTGTCTGTTGACCTTGCCGACCACGGTCAGTTCCACTTCTGGCGACAGGCTGGGATATACCTCCTGCAGAAACCACTTCATCCCCTCTATGTTATAAGGATTGTCATACCCCACAAACACCACACGAGGGTGCTTCAACGTATCCGGTTCCGATGTCTCCACCACCTTACGCTCCACAATATGAGGAAGAAAGTCTACGTGATGCCGACCTTTCATCAGCTTCTCGATCCATATTTTCTCATCATACGAGATGCAGGCAATGCGGTCAAAAACGGATATACGCTTCATTTCATCATCAAGTAAACTCCCGATCGCACTACTTTGTCCGGATACATAGGCTCCTACGGACAAAAGGTCTTCCATGAAATAAATCTTGCAGACGCCTTCATGTCCCCGATAATTTTCCGGTAGAAGCAAATCGGCCGTATAAGCATAAAACATGACAATATGCGTATAATCTCCGGCAGACACTATTTCATTGAATTGCTTCACCATACCGGGAGTTACCCAATTGTCCAGCGTCTCTTGACGGTGGCGCCCCAACAACCTGTTAAGGCGCCTCTTCCGTTTGGAATACCGGCGGACTTCAGCATAATCATACAGATAAAGCTTGTCCACCAGTGACTCTTCTTTATTCAATGCCGCAAATCCATCATACCGGGACACAAAGTTGCTTAACGCATACAGGTCAATCGTGTATCCCATCCGGCATAATTCCCGTGCCAATGCACGAATACGGGTATTTGTACCCATAGTATGCTCCAGGAAGTTGTGCGGATAAACAAATAAGATTTTCTTCATCATGGCATCTATTATTTCGCATATACAGGACAACCTGCTTCCTTGACTTTCCACAACGGCAACACACCGAACAGATAATACTTGGTCTTGTTGCCTCTCATGCGGCTTTTCAAAACGGGAAGAAAGCCGAACAGGTAATACCGCTTGTCCGAATGCTGACGTGCCTGCATACGCCGGACGTACTCTTCAATCAAGGCATGTTGCCCGTACCGGGCAGGAACCCTGCATATCAGATCCAACTGTGCGTCAGGAGCCAGTTCTTCGAAAAAGCGTCTGTCCCAAAGCAAGAAACAATCATGTTGGCTCAACCCTACATGCTGTCCTATATACAGATAAAAAGCGGTTGAATGGTCGATGCGCGACTGATGCTGGCATTGTGAGGAATACCCTCCGACCCGATAAGTCACCAACTCATCATTCACCACCACGAAACGGGTATTCAGGGCACACAGATGAATCATCATTTCCGTATCTGCCGAAACTTTATAGTCCAGATTAAATCCACCCAGACTACGCAACAGTTCCGTACGGACAAACATCGTCTGGTGGCAATAATGGGACGCCCACGGCAAACGGGATAAATCGCCGGTCCATACCACTTCTTTTCCATCCGGATATTTCAAGACCGCATTCCCAAAAGAGTAGTCTGCGCCCTCCTTCTCCAATTGTTCCACACTCAGACGAACAGCCAACGGATTGTGAAAGAAATCATCGGTATTCAGGAAATTCACATACTTCCCTTTTGCTTTTGCCAGTCCCTTGTTCATGGCATCATAAATGCCCTTATCCGGTTCTGAGTATACCTTTATGTATCCTTTTTCCACATAAGGCTGCAAAAATTCAAGCGTACCGTCGTCCGACGCACCGTCAATCACCAAATGTTCAATGGAAGGATAACGCTGGCGGTGCACACTTTCGATGCATTCCTTGGCATAGGCTTCACGTTTCTCCCTAAGCAGATTCCGGGTAATGGTGACAATTGTAACTAACGGATAAGATGTGTTGTCTCCTGTATTCATAGGATGGATTTAGAAAATTAGATTAGAATAGTTTAGTGTTTGTTTTCAAATCAAGTATGCCCGTCAATACCCCGTTCGCAACGTGTTCGTTTCTGCGTCATGGTCGAGTGGAGGATTTCATCATTACGCTCCACGCTTCCGCGTGACCGCCATTCATGGTAAAGATGAAAAGCAATGGCGGAAAATTTGATGACGCGTTTGCGAATACCGGAATTGATCAGCCGCTCGGCGAGTTCATTGTCTTCACGTCCCCATCCGGTAATGGCCTCATCATAGCCATTGACTGCAAAAATATCCTTTCGCCAAAAGGCCATATTACAGCCCCGCACATAGAGTGTGTCATGTTGCCGGTAGTTCTCCTGGCTCTTTGTCAGAAACGGAAGCCGCAAACCATTCAGGCGGTTGTGAAGTCCGGGAGTGAACAGCGAGAATCTCCACCGATGTGCCCTGAGCAGGCGTTGGGTCAGCTCTTTGCCAATGACAACCCGGCTGCCTGTGACAAAACTTCCTTCCCGTGCAAAATGGAGATGGTCTTCCACAAAATGACGGTTCAGGATGATGTCACCGTCAATCTGAATGATATAAGGATGAGAAACTTGCAGAAAGGCCTGGTTCATGATTTGTGTCTTGCGGAAACCGTCGTCTTCATGCCAGACATGAAGCAGCGGCACGGGACACCGTTGGCGGAATGCCTCGATCAACCGACGTGTGTCATCACGCGAACCGTCGTCTGCAATGATTACTTCGTCGGGAAGCACGGTCTGATGCAGCACACTCTCCAGACAAAGAGAAAGCGCTTCCGGCCAATTGTAGGTAGATATAATCAAGGATGTGCTAAGCTGCATACATTCCATTTTGAGTTTCTTCGATTCGTCCGCCTCATCTCTCCTTCTTCCCTTTCACAATCCCATTCTCACACCAGGAACGATGCTCGGCAATGACCTCGTCGAGCACCCGGTTATGGAACTCCAGGTTGGCACGGGAGGCGGGCTTGTGATAGAGGTGATACTCCACCCCGCCTGCCTTGAGGAACTTTTTCTTCACTCCGGCAAATATCAGGCGGTAGGCTATTTCAGTATCTTCCTGTCCCCACATGGTGAGGTCCTCGTTGTAACCGTTGACCTTCAGGAGGTCCTCTTTCCAGAATGCCATGTTGCACCCACGCAGGCGCTTGATGTTCTTCGGGAAATAGCGTTTCTCCAGATAACGGCGTACCCACTTGGAACGGAAGGAGTTGAGCATATACATGAACGTCAGCTGAAAAAAGTAGGGGCGGAACTTGCCCTTCGTCTTGAAGAAACGTTCCGTCTGATGGGGATCGACACCAACACGGCTACCGCAGACAAAGTAGTCTTTCTCGGCCAGCTCCAGATGGTCGGCTATGAAATGCTTGTCGAGTACGACATCGCCGTCAATCTGTATGATGTAAGGATGGGAGACTTTCATGATGGCCTTGTTGAGGATTTCCGTCTTGCGGAAGCCTCGGTCCTCGTGCCACACATGAACGATGGGTATGTCTGTTTCCTGGCGCAGCTCTTCGATCATCTCACGCGTATCGTCGCGCGAACCGTCGTCCGCAATGACAATCTCGGCAGGCTTGACTGTCTGACGGAATACACTACGGACACAAAGAGCCAGCGCATCTTTCCAGTTATACGTAGAGATTAGTACCGAAACAAACATAGAATATTTTTCTAATAAAAAACAATTGATGTATCCGTTAGTATCTCACACTTTTCATACACTCTTTCAGCAGAAGGACCTGTTGAAAAGTGCACAAAGATACATATAATATAAAGACCCGGACTGATTCAAGCCCGTTTTTTCACTCCAGCGGTCTTGCTACTGCTAAAAATGAGCAGTTTAACAGCTGAGGGGTACATGTCTTTATATGCAATAAATGTATAAGAGAGAAAAACACTGCATCATCAAATGTTAAAAATGCACTTGAGACAAAGTCCTCCCGACAATCTCTCAAGTGCACCTGAGCCTACGATGCATCAGAACATATAGGCAACGGAAATCTGCCAAGTTTTCAATTTTGCGGACAAAGCATCTTCGCCGGCCTGCAAGACACCCTCATATTCGGCGGTCTTGCCTAAGGGGATGTTATAGATGACACCGGCCTGCAGATGGCGGAGAATCTTAAGACCGGCTCCGAGATTCAGACTCAGGTTGGAGTTCTTGAAAGCAAACTTGCCGCCATTCCCCATCTGAACTTCATCGTCGTTCAGTCCAAAACCAAATTGGGGACCAGCCGCGATATAGACGCCCAACATGCTGCCCAAGCCGATGTTATACTTCAGGTTGATGGGAATTTCAAACGAACGGCGCTTCAGCGTTTCATCATCTCCCTTCAGTCCGGTCTGCGAATAGAGCAAGGAACCGTCGATGCCCAGTCCCACCAGGGGAATGGTGAACTCTGCCGTCGGGCCGATAAAGAAACCTGTGAAATTGTCTGATTTCAGATTGCCACCTTTAAAGGATGCTTTCGCCAAGCTTACACCACCGCGCACACCCCATTGGAACTGGGCGTGTGAAGGAACTGCCACACAAAGTGCGGCCACAATCAGCAGGATACTCCAAAATTTCTTCATAATATTCTGTTTTTACGATTCAGACAATCGGCCGACATGACAGCTAACAGTTCAGACAGACATCGGAAGATTGATGGTTACAAAGGTATATCAATTTTCCATATTCCTTACATCAGATACTGTATATTTTGGTAAAAAATCAATATTATGCTATAGAATAATCCTTTTCTATATCGGAGCTGTAAGCTTATCAAGCATTACAGGATTATAACATACGAAGAAAACGAAACAGTAAGAATTTACCATCCAAAAGAATAACTCTTCGCCGGGAAATAAATGGAGAATCCAAAACTTCCTGTTACTTTTGCGACATGAATCTCTCAACATCTATGAATTGCTCATCCAAATTGTTTCTGGCTTTTCTGACAGCCTTCCTGCTGACCGTCAACTTGTCGGCAGGATGTCGGATTGAACGTCGGGTGATGCCCTGCAAGTTGTTGCAGGGAATTACGGAACGGGAATACTCCGTCTGCCTCCCGGCAAGTTATGATTCCCAAAAGGAACGGACCTATCCAGTGCTCTACCTGCTGCATGGCGGAGGGTGCCACCACACGGAATGGGAAGAGAACGGACGGTTGCAGGCCGTCGTGGACAGCCTGGTGGCACGGAAAGAAATGGAGGAAATGATTATTGTCTGTCCGGAAGCCTGCAAGGACAACATGATTTGGTTCAATGCGCCTCATTGGACCTATGAAGACTACTTTTTCCGGGAACTTATTCCCTACATCGAGCGCACTTATCGGGTAAAAGCCGACCGCAATCACCGCGGCGTGGCTGGTTTCTCCATGGGAGGTGGGGCTGCCGTAGTCTATGGGCTGCACCACCCCGAACTGTTCAGCATGGTGTTCGACATGAGCGGATACCTGCGACGCCAACCTCTCGAATTCCTGAAAAACGACCCGTCAGCAGAATGGCGGCAACAGGTGGTGGAGGACCATAATCCAATCCGGACGATAGAGAACGCCTCCCCGCAACAGGTACAGGCATGGAAGACCGTCCGATGGTTTGTGGATTGTGGAGACCAGGATTTCACCCTGGAAGGGAACATGGACCTGGTCAAGGCTTTCCGCCGGCAAGGCATCGGCTACCAGATGCGCGTCAGGTCAGGAGGTCATGACTGGAACTATTGGCACGGTTCGCTGGACCTGGCACTGACCTACTTCACACAGTGCCTGCCACAGGATTCATAAATGCCCCAAGAAGACATCCCCTCTCACAGCAGACGCCGACTGAGGTAACGCACCGGATACCAGACTGAAAGGAAGCCGACAACAACCACGGTGACAAACACCAGCAAGACATCGGAGGCATGCACGCTGACCGGATAGGCATCCACGACAAAATTGTCGGTCGAGCCACCCAGAGTGAGCAGTCCGAAACGCTGTTGGATGTAGCAGAGAGCCAGTCCGAGAACGATACCGATGACCGCACCGATAAGCGAAATCATGCGTCCTTCAAAGAGGAATATACGCACAATCAGGTGATCGCTCGCTCCCAGGTTGCGCAGGGTAGCGACATCCCGCTTCTTGTCGATAATCAGCATGGAGAGTGAGCCAATCACATTGAAGCAGGCAATCATCAGGATGAAGGTCAGGAAGAGGTAGGAAATCAGCTTCTCTATCTCCATGATACGGAATACGTCAGCCTGCTGCTCATAGCGGTCTGCCACCACGAAGCCATCTCCCAGGATGCGACTGATTTCCTCTTTGACTTCTCCAGTCGAACTGCCCGGACGCAACTTCAGTTCCACGGCAGACACCTCTGTGGTATAGTCGAAGAGACGCCGCGCAAAATCGAGTGACACCAGGATGTAGGCATCGTCGTATTTCTGCTGGTTGACAATGAAAGCCACTCCAGGTGAATAGAGATAGGAACGGTTGAAACTGGCCGACGGGTTCGCCAGGTTGACCTTGGCGTTCCGTTTGGGAGCATAGACCTCCAACGGGTCGACGAAAGCAAGGCCGGAGCCCAAGACCGAGGTCAGCTGGATGCCGGGAATCCCGTAATCCGCCACTTCATCATGGAGCATGAACTTCCCCCGACCGTACAGAATACTGTCGATGGCGACCAGCTGCTCAAAGTTGTCTTCCACCCCCTTCAGTGTCACCATCGCCTGCTTGTTTTTATACTGCACCATGGCATTCTCCTCCAAGGTACAGGTGAACACATCTACATCGGGCAATGCCTTGACACGGGCAAGCCGCTCATCCTGCGAATCGAACACCTTGCCCTCCCTGACCGTGATTTTCAGCTCCGGGTCGAACGAGGTGAAGAAACCTGCCACCAGTTCCTGAAATCCGTTGAACACCGACAGGGTGCACACCAGTGCCAATGTGGCAAGTGCTACACCACAGACGGAAATGCCGGAAATAATGTTGATGGCATGGTGCGACTTCTTTGAGAAGAGATACCTCTTCGCAATGTAAAAGGGCAGATTCATTCTTTCAACAGCTCATCAATCTTCTCCAGGTAATCCAATGAATCATCGATGAAGAAGCGCAATTCTGGGATGATGCGCAGCTGATGGCGGACACGGTTGCCCAGTTCAAAGCGGATGGCTTTGGCATGAGCATTGATATTGTCCAGAATTTCCTGTCCGCGGTCCGAAGGGAAGATGCTCAGGTAAGCACGTGCCACACTCATGTCAGGACTGATGCGTACGACGCTCACCGACACCAGCACGCCTCCCATCGCCTGGGTCTGTTTCTGGAAGATGTCGCTCAACTCCTTCTGAAGCAAGCGCGCGATTTTGTTCTGTCTGGTTGTTTCCATATATACTAAGGTATTTAAATCAGTTGGCAAGCGGACAAGCCGATAATCCTTTCACTGACAGAAAAGCCTTATCCCGTTTGTAGACTCGTCCACTTGTCAACTGTGATATTCATTTTTTACGGATGATGGTCAGCCCGTCCCGCAATGGAAGAATCACCTTCTCCACCCGGTTGTCGGCAGCGATCAGGTCATTGAACGCCTGTATACCGATGGTCTGACGGTCTGACGGTTGTGCCTGTTCCAGCACATGCCCGTCCCACAGGGTATTGTCAGCCAGGATATACCCACCGGAAGGAAGCCGTGGCAACAACATCTCGTAGTAGTCGATGTAGTTGCGTTTGTTACCGTCCATGAACGCCATGTCACAATGCAGGTCCAGGCGTGGCACCAGCTCCAGCGCATCGCCTATATGGAACTTGATCCTGTCGGCATACGGTGAACCTTCCAGCCACGGACGGGTGAAATCCTCCTGCTCATCGTTGATTTCGAACGTATGCACCATCCCGCCTTCCTCCAGCCCTTCGGCCAAACAAAGTGCGGAATAGCCGCTGTACGTCCCTATCTCGATAATCTGTCGCGGACGTATCATGCGCACGAACATCTTGAGCATGCGTCCCTGCAAATGCCCGGAAGCCATACGTGGGCGGAGCAGCTTCACGTGCGTGTCCCGGTAGAGTGCACGCAGGTAGTCACCTTCGTCGTCAATGTGGTCCAGGATATAGCGTTCAATGGATTCATCCATAAGTCTCAGGATTTACTTTACAGATATCTGTTCCGGTTCGGAAGGATGTATTCGTCGTCCTCGGCATACTTCAGCACGTCACCCACCTGGTTGATTTCCAGGTAAGAGGTATGAGTGCCCTGCTTGCCACCGCTAAGGTAAGCCACCATCTCATTTTCACGGATGACACCATCCTGCAACAGCTTGTGCAGCGCGGCAAAATAGTATGCCTGTCCGTTGGGCTGTTCCGGCATGTAGATGGCCTCCACTCCGTAGGACAATGCCAGGTGGCGCATGGTCTTCTCATTGTAGCAGATGGCAAGTACCGGGTTCTTACCACGGAAGGCAGCCAGGTTACGTGCCGTATATCCACTGAAACTATCGGTGATGATGGCACCGATGTTCATTTTTTCCGTAGCCTTGACAGCCTGCTTGGCGAGGAACTCGGTCACATCGCAGTTATCTTCAAGTGGAATGGGGATATCGTTTTCCGAGAGTTTGTCTATTTCAGCCTGTGCGGCAATCTTCGCCATGGTCTTCACCGCTTCCACCGGATATTTGCCATAGGCAGTCTCTCCACTCAGCATCAGGGCATCCGTACGATAATAGATGGCATTGGCAATGTCCGTCACTTCAGCACGGGTCGGACGCGGATTCTTGATCATCGTATGAAGCATCTGGGTAGCGACGATGACCGGCTTGCGTGCCATGACACACTTCCGGATCAATACACGCTGGATACCCGGTATGCGTTCTTGCGGAACCTCGATACCCAAGTCGCCACGTGCCACCATGATACCGTCAGCCACCTCGATGATTTCGTCGATGTTGTCCACACCTTCCTGATTCTCGATTTTGGCAATGATTTTGATGCGGCTGTTGTGCTCGTGCAGAATCTTGCGGATATCGAGCACATCCTGCTTGTTGCGCACAAAAGAGTGGGCAATGAAGTCTATATCTTTCTCGATGGCATAGAGGATGTTGTTGCGGTCCTTCTCCGTGAGCGAAGGCAGGTTGATGCGGACACCGGGAACATTGACACTCTTGTGGTTGCCCAAGGTTGCCTCATTCTTCACCTCGCAAGTCAGCTCATTGGCAGCTTCGTCCTTTGCAATCACCGAAAGTTCCAAGTCACCATCGTCAATCAGGATGGTCTCTCCGACATTCAAGTCATGCACGAAGTTAGTATAGGACACGGAGATACATTCACGATTCGTCTCCTTGCCCGGATTACCGGTCACTTTCACCCGGTCACCCGTTGTAAAGGCAATGGGTTCTCCCCCGGCAAGGTCGGTCGTACGCACTTCCGGGCCTTTGGTATCCATCAATATGGCGATTCGGTTCGAAACCTTCCGCACATTGGCAATCAGCTTTTCGAATCCTTCGCGGCTGGCATGTGCCGTATTCATACGGACGACATTCATGCCGGCGTTAAACAAGTCTCTGATAAAATCTTCCTCGCAGCGCAAATCGGAAATTGACGCTACGATTTTGGTCTTTTTTAGCATCATAGGTTTTTCGTATATCTCGTTTTTATAGATTCATTTTGTCGGGCAGGCATCCAGCAACGCCTCAATGGCAAGCCGGTAGGAATTGAGCCCGAAGCCACAGATGACTCCGAGGCAAGCACAGGATATCATCGACTTGTGGCGGAACTCTTCCCGACGGTGTACATTAGATATATGTACCTCCACCACCGGTGCCGTAATGGCGCGAATGGCGTCCTGCAATGCAATCGATGTATGGGTATAAGCGCCGGCATTGAGCACAATACCGTCATAATCGAAACCCGTTTCATGAAGTTTGTTGATGAGTTCCCCTTCCACATTCGATTGGTAATAGTCCAACTCGATGTCGGGGTAGCGTTGGCGTAGTTGTTCCAAATAAGTATCAAACGAAACCGCGCCGTAGATGGAAGGCTCGCGTTTGCCCAATAAATTTATGTTAGGGCCGTTGATAATTTGTATTTTCATTGCCTGTCTACTTTGGAGTTTTGTTCTATTTTTGCAGAAGAAAATTTGGGTACAAAGTTAGGAAAAAGAAATGGAATGCAAGGAAAAAATCGATAAGAAGGAGCAAAACAACCTCCTCATTAGGAAATATAAACAGTATCTGCAACTTGAAAAATCATTGTCGGCAAACACCATAGAAGCCTATCTGACCGACTTGGACAAGCTCCTGTCCTATCTGACTTTAGAAGATATCCATGTGTTCGACGTCACCCTCGAAGACCTCCATCATTTTGCTGCCGGACTGAAAGACATCGGCATCCATCCACGTTCACAGGCACGCATCCTCTCAGGCATCCGCTCCTTCTACCGTTTCCTCGTTCTGGAAGACTACATAGACGATGACCCGACCACCCTGCTCGAATCTCCTCAACTGGGCATGCACCTGCCCGACGTGCTGACGGTGGAAGAGATTGATCGCATCCAGGGCGCCATCGACTTGTCAAAGACGGAAGGCCAGCGCGACCGTGCCCTCATCGAGACACTCTACAGCTGCGGGCTCCGGGTCTCGGAAGTCTGCTCTCTCCGCCTTTCAGACCTCTATTTTGACGAAGGCTTTCTGCGCGTGGAAGGAAAGGGGAGCAAGCAGCGTCTGGTTCCCATTTCCCAACGAGCCATCAATGAGCTGCAACTCTACCTGGAACAACGTTCGGCAATGGACAATATCAAGCCCGGACACGAAGACTTTGTCTTCCTGAGTTTCCGCCGTGGCACAAAGCTTTCACGCATCACGGTGTTTCACTTCATCAAACTGCTGGTGGAAGAGGCAGGCATACACAAGACGGTCAGCCCCCATACCTTCCGCCATTCTTTCGCCACCCATCTGCTGGAAGGTGGAGCCAACTTGCGTGCCATCCAAATGATGCTGGGACACGAATCCATAGGCACTACGGAAATCTACACGCACATCGACCGCAGCATGCTTCGCGAAGCAATCCTTGAGCATCACCCCCGTAACCTCCGAAAGAACAACGATGAAAACGAACACCCCTGACGCACTTTCTTCCAAGAAAATCCCCGGACAAACGACAGAACCTCCGCCATCACCGGAGACTTCGGGAACAGACAGACCGGAGATTGTAAAAAAGGCGAACAAAATCAGGGCCTTCAAAACAAATGGGAGCTATTGCCGTCAGTAAAAATCAGGCGAAAAGACTCCTTTGAGACCTCCAAATACCGGACTTCAGTTTTCTCCAAAGTACCCTAAAAGTGACGACATCAAGCCGCTTTGAACATAAACTAAAGGAAAAAAGACGCATTTTAAGATTCCTTATACCACAAAATAAAGATTGAAGTAAAAAAATTAAGTCCCTTTTGTTCTATCGAACACGGATTTTATATCTTTGCACTACTTTATGTAAGACTATTATCTAAATAACTAAGTTTAACGTGTTATGATTAAAAAACTCTATTTGCCATTTTTAATGGTATTGGTTTTTGCGCTCTCTTCATGTAGCGGCAAAATGGGTGAATTGTCATCTGACTATTTCACGACGACTCCTCAAGTACTAGAGGCTGTCGGAGGTAAAGTGGATGTGACCATCAATGGTAAATTCCCCGAAAAGTATTTTAAGAAAAAAGCTGTCGTAACAGTAACTCCGGTACTCCGCTGGGATGGTGGTGAAGCCAAAGGACAACCTGCCACCTTCCAAGGTGAGAAAGTAAAAGGCAACGACCAGACCATTTACTACAAAGCCGGTGGAAACTACACCATGCAGACTTCTTTCGACTATGTGCCTGAAATGGCTAAATCGGAACTCTATCTGGAGTTTGATGCCAAAGTAGGCAAAAAGACCGTGACCATCCCGGCAGTGAAAATCGCTGACGGTGTGATTGCAACTTCCGAACTGGTGAAGAACACTTTGGCAAACGCCAACACGACCAACGGTGAAGACGCTTTCCAACGTGTCATCAAACAAGCCAAGAATGCCAACATCATGTTCTTGATCCAACAGGCCAACCTGCGTGCCAGCGAGTTGAAGTCCGACTCTCTGAAAGCTTTCAACGAAATGCTGAAGAACGTCAAGGAAGACCAAAAGGGCAAATTGATGGAAAACATCGAAATCTCTGCTTATGCTTCACCTGATGGTGGTCTGGAACTGAACGACAAACTGGCTGCTCAACGTCAGAAGAACACTGAGAACTACCTCAACAAACAGTTGAAGAAAGAAAAGATTGAAACCAACGTTGACGCCAAATACACCGCACAAGACTGGGAAGGCTTCCAGGAATTGGTTTCCAAATCAAACATCCAGGATAAGGACCTTATCTTGCGCGTGCTCTCCATGTATCAAGACCCCGAACAACGCGAGGCTGAAATCAAGAACATCTCTTCTGTATTCAAGAACCTGGCTGATGAGATCCTCCCGCAACTGCGTCGTGCACGCCTGACCTTGAACTACCAATTGATTGGCCGTTCAGATGATGAAATTCTGGCTGCGTTCAAGAGCGAACCGCAAGTACTCAGCGTAGAGGAACTTCTCTATGCTGCCACATTGGTAGACAGCGCTGCTGAAAAAGAAGCTATCTACAAGACTACAACCGACCGTTTCCCTGCAGACTACCGTGCTTACAACAACTTGGGTGAGCTGGCTTACCAGGCAGGTAAGTTTGATGAAGCTGAAAACTACTTCAAGACCGCTCTCCAAAAGAACGCTTCTGCAGCTGAAGCCAACGCCAACCTCGGCTTGATCTCCTTGATCAAAGGTGACAAGGCTGCCGCTGAGACTTATCTTGGCAAGGCTGCCGGTGCTGCCGGTCTCGACGAAGCTTTCGGTAACTACTACATTGCTGCCGGTCAATATGACAGAGCCGTAACTTCATTCGGCGACGTGAAGACCAATAGTGCTGCATTGGCTCAAATCCTGACAAAGGATTACAACCGTGCCAAGTCTACACTTGAAGGTGTGAAGAACCCCGACGCCTACACAGCTTACCTGTCGGCTATCCTCGGTGCACGCACCAACAATGCAGCCATGGTAATCAGCAACCTGAAGACTGCCGTTTCAAAAGATGCATCTTTGGCAAAGAAGGCTGCAGCTGACCTTGAGTTTGCTAAATATGTAACCAACTCTGAGTTCCAAAGCATCGTGAAATAAGTCATTGTTTGACATTCGATAAAGAAAAGCGTTGTGCCCGTTGCGGTACAACGCTTTTTTTGTTATGTTTGCGAACCGGGCAAGGCGACTTTTTATCTGTCCGTGCTTCCGGTAAAAGAAACATCATGACATCCTTACGCAAAATATTCGCTTCTGTCTGCCGCTTGCGCCAAAGCCTGGGTTTTGGCGTTCATTCACCTTATATATATGCATTGCTGACCGACGTATTCCGTGAACGGCTCCCCTATTACGCATACGAAGCCATCGGCCAACTGCCCGGTGAGTCTCCATACCCCTCCGGTTCATTCAAAATCAACCGGCTGCTCTTCCGTCTGGTCAACCGTTTCCTTCCCGACAGCATCATCGAAGCAGGAGACAGTGACGGGAGGAGCCTGAAAAGCATGTCCCTGGCACGGAAGAATGCTGTTTGCAGGAACATACCCGACGGTCATGGGTTCTCAACCGAGGAGCTGGAACAGACTTTGGGGGACAGACGACAACTGGACTTTCTGTTCATTTCCAGCACCAACGCTTTCAGGGAAGCATTTGAGGCAGCTTTGCCACTTACCGGAGAACATTCGGTTTTCATCATTCCATCCATCCATGCAGATAAAGACCGACGGATATGGTGGAAAGCGGTAGAGCGTGACGAACGCACCGGATTCACAGTAGACCTCTACGACATCGGGCTGGTATTTTTTGACCGCAATCATCCACGTCGCAACTACCGGATAACCTATTGCTGAAGGCATTTGCGTTCACTGTATGAGAGCTGAAAATCAATAAACTGACAGAAATTAGGCTTTGGCACAACTTCTGTCAAAAAATAAAAGAAATATGAAGAAAAGCATGGTGTATACGAAGACCGGCGACAAAGGAACGACCAGTCTCGTGGGAGGAATCAGGGTGTCAAAGACGCATCCGCGTCTGGAAGCTTATGGCACAGTCGACGAACTCAATTCAAACATCGGTCTACTGGTGACCTACGTGACCGATGAAGCCGACCGCAAATTCCTGCTGTCGGTTCAACACAAACTCTTTGCCGTAGGTTCTTACCTGGCGACCGATCAGGAACAGAAGGAGGTGCATCCCCAGTGTGTGGTGCGTGAAGCCGACGTAGAAAAGATGGAACACGCCATCGATGCAGCGGAAGACGGATTGCCTGCCTTACAAGCTTTCATCCTTCCCGGAGGTTCACAAGGGGCAGCCGTCGCGCATGTCTGCCGCACGGTATGCCGTCGTGCAGAACGCCGCATCCTGGCCCTGATAGAGTCCGGAGTTGAAGTAGACCCGTTATTGACGGCCTACATCAACCGCCTGTCAGATTACTTATTTGTCTTCTCCCGCAAATTGAACAATTTAACAGGAGGACATGAAATTATTTGGCAAAAATCTTGTGAGTGATAATATTTATTATATTTTTGCGCCGCATTACGAACTCTATTAAAAAAGATAGCTATGTATTGGACACTAGAATTGGCATCTAAATTGGAAGATGCTCCTTGGCCGGCGACAAAAGATGAGTTGATTGATTATGCGATGCGTTCGGGAGCACCTCTTGAGGTAATTGAGAATTTGCAGGAAATGGAAGACGAAGGCGAAATATATGAAAGCATTGAAGATATTTGGCCCGACTATCCAAGCAAAGAAGACTTTTTCTTCAACGAGGACGAGTACTAAGCTCCTTCCAATAGATTAAACAAGGAAATTCCAGCGAGATAAACAAAGTTCATTTGTTTGTCTCGCTGTGTTTTATGGCTCTTCAAAACCTAAAGATACAAAAAGCCAACTAATTCGCAATGCTTTAAGGCTGAATTAGTTGGCTTTTTCGCTATTCTTTTCAGAATGTTCCTATTTCAAATTTCCCACCTTGATGAGGTATTCGGCAATCTGTACGGCATTCAGGGCAGCCCCCTTCTTAATCTGGTCGCCCACAATCCAGAAGGTGAGTCCGTTCTCGTCGGTCAGGTCCTTGCGGATACGTCCCACGTAAACAGGGTCTTTACCGGCAAGGAAGAGCGGCATGGGATAAACCTTCTTCTCGGGTTCGTCCATCAGTACGAGGCCTTCCCCTTCGGCAAATGCCTTGCGAGCTTCCTCAACGGAAATCGGACGTTCAGTCTCCACCCAGATGCTCTCGGAGTGAGAACGGAGGGCAGGCACACGCACACAAGTGGCACTGGTCTTCACGTCGGAGTGCATGATCTTGCGTGTCTCGTTGAACATCTTCATCTCCTCCTTCGTATATCCATTGTCCATGAAGACATCAATCTGCGGGATGACGTTGTAGGCAAGCTGATAGGCAAACTTCTCCACCGTGACAGGTTCACCGGCAAGAATTTGGCGATACTGCTCGTGCAACTCCGCCATGGCAGCGGCACCTGCACCGCTGGCAGCCTGATAGGTCGCCACATGCACGCGTTTGATGTGTGAAAGTTTCTCGATGGCCTTCAGGGCTACCACCATCTGGATGGTCGTACAGTTGGGGTTGGCGATGATGCCGCGCGGACGTACCAGCGCATCTTCCGCATTCACCTCGGGCACAACCAGAGGCACATCCTCATCCATACGGAAGGCACTCGAATTGTCAATCATCACCGCACCATACTTCGTGATGGTCTCAGCATATTCCTTCGACGTGCCGGCTCCGGCTGAGGTGAAAGCGATATCCACTCCCTTGAAGTCATCGTTATGTTGAAGAAGTTTTACTTCATACTCTTTACCGCGGAAGGCATATTTCGTGCCTGCACTGCGGGAAGAACCGAACAATACCAATTCATCGATTGGAAAATTTCTCTCTTCGAGTACGCGGAGGAACTCTTGACCTACGGCTCCACTCGCGCCAACAATAGCTACTTTCATCGTTCTTGAATCTGTCTTAGTTAGTGAATAAAGTTAATAATGGGTCCGGTTTGACCTGTCTGCTTGTCAACTCGTCAACCGGAAGCGTAATTTCGGATAAATATCTCTTTTATCGGGTGCAAAAGTATAACATTTTGGCAGATACGGCGGTATAAATTGGATTCTTTTTATTTATTTTGCGCAAGAATTCACGGACAGATTAGCTATGTTGACTCTCTTGAACGCCGGATATTTCCCCATCACTGACCCCACGTGGATCTTCTTCCTTGTGCTGGTCATCATCCTGCTGGCTCCCATCATTCTGGAGCGCCTGCATGTGCCTCACATCATCGGCATGATTCTGGCAGGTGCCCTCATCGGCGAACATGGTTTCCACATCCTGGAACGCGACAGCAGTTTTGAACTGTTCGGCGAAGTCGGGCTGTTCTACATCATGTTCCTTGCCGGTCTGGAGATGAACATGGAGGACTTCAAGAGCATCCGTGTGAAGGCGACCGTCCTGGGAGTGCTCGCCTTTCTCTTTCCACTGTGCATCGGCGTCTGGGCCAACCTGACGCTGCTGGAATACGGATTGATGTCCGGCATCCTGCTCGCCTGTCTTTACGCCAGCCATACGCTGGTCACCTACCCCATCGCCATCCGGTACGGACTCTCCAAACAACGCGCCGTGGGTATTGCTGTGGGCGGTACGGCAATCACCGACACCCTGACGCTGCTCGTGCTCGCCATCACCGCCGGTTCGTTCCGGGAGAACACGCCCAACCTGTTCTGGGTATGGCTGATACTGAAATTCATCGTGGCCGCCATTGTCATCACCTTCCTCTTCCCCCGTGTGGCAAGGTGGTTCTTCCGACGCTACAGCGACCCCGTCCTGCAATACATCTTCGTCCTTTCCATGGTATTCCTGGGAGCCGGAGTCATGGCCTTCATTGGCATGGAGGGCATCCTGGGCGCCTTCCTGGTGGGCTTGTTGCTGAACCGCCTCATCCCCCACGTCTCGCCGCTGATGAACCATCTGGAGTTCGTAGGTAACGCCCTGTTCATCCCTTACTTCCTCATCGGCATCGGCATGCTCATCAACGTCACCTCCCTCTTCAATCACCTGTATGCACTGAAGGTGGCAGGCATCATGGTCGCCGTGTCCCTGGTGGGAAAATGGCTGGCGGCATGGGCCACACAGAAGATATTCCGCATGCGCAAGGTGGAGCGCCGGCTCATGTACGGCCTCAGCAATGCACGTGCCGCAGCGACACTGGCTGCCGTCACGGTAGGCTACAACATTATCCTGCCCGACGGGAGCCGCCTCCTCAACGAGGATGTGTTCAACGGTGCCATTCTGCTCATCATCGTCAGCTGCACGGTGAGTGCGTTCATCACCGAGAATGCGGCCCGTTGTCTGGTTACCGAAGAACATGAGGGGCAAGTGACGGACGAGAAAGAGAAGCGCGACGAGCGTATCCTGATCTCCATCTACAACCCGGAGACCATCCAGGGACTGATGGACATCGCACTCATGATACGGAATCCCAAGCAGAACAAAGGGCTGGTTGCCCTGAGCGTGGTCAACGACAGCACGGCATCCGAAGCGAAGGAACTCAAGGCACGAAAAGACCTGGAACAGACATCCCGGATTGCCTCAGCGGCCGGTACGGACATACAGACCGTGCTGCGCTACGACATCAACGTGGCACAGGGCATCATCCATGCAGCCAAGGAGCATGCCATCACCGACCTCGTCATCGGGTTGCACCGCAAGACAAACATCATGGACTCTTTCTTCGGTAACCTCACGGAGAGTCTGCTGAAGGGCACCCACCGCGAAGTGATGATCATGAAGCTACTCATGCCTGCCAATACACTCCGCCGCATCGTCGTGGCCGTGCCCATGCAGGCAGAATACGAAGTGGGCTTCCCGAAATGGGTGGGACAGGTCTGCCGTCTGAGCAAAACACTGGGCTGCCGTGTCCACTTCTTCGCCACCCCTCAGACCCTGGGGTTCCTCCGCCACCTGGTGGAACAACAGAATGCCAACGCCGAATATACGGAGCTGGATGACTGGGAAGACCTGCTGCTACTCACCGGGCAGGTGAACTACGACCACCTGTTCGTCGTGGTGTCCGCCCGCAAAGGCTCCATCTCCTACCAACCGTCGTTCGAAAAGCTGCCCCTGCAAATCTCACGCTACTTTGCGAACAACAGCCTGATGGTCATCTACCCCGACCAGCTGGGCGACCCGCAGGACCTCGTCAGCTTCTCCGAACCGCACCAGACGGTGGACTCGAAAGCGTACGAGACGGTGAGCAAGTATCTCTACAAATGGTTTAAATCCGAATCGTAACAATGGAACTGACACATACCCCTTCCTGGCTGGAACGCACGGCTCTGCTGCTGGGCGAAGAACGCCTGACACACTTGCGCCGCTCCCACGTGCTCATCGTCGGGACGGGCGGAGTAGGCGCCTATGCGGCGGAAATGCTCTGCCGTGCCGGCGTGGGACACCTGACGCTGGTGGACGCCGACACCGTACAACCATCGAACATCAACCGCCAGCTGCCTGCCCTGCACTCCACGCTGGGGAAACCGAAAGTCGACATCCTGGCGGAACGCTTCCGCGACATCAACCCGGAGCTGGAACTGACCGTCCGTGCCGAATACCTGAAGGACGGGAGCATCCCCGAACTGCTCGACAGTGCCCGCTTCGACTTCATCGTCGACGCCATCGACACCATCAGCCCGAAGTGCCACCTCATCAGTGAGGCATGGCAACGGCGCATCCCCATCGTATCGAGCATGGGTGCTGGAGCCAAACGTGACCTGACGAAGGTGCGCTTTGCCGACCTGTGGGAGACGTACCACTGCGGACTGAGCAAGGCGGTGCGCAAACGCCTCCAGAAGATGGGACCGAAACGGAAGCTGCCCGTGGTGTTCAGCACCGAACAGGCAGACCCGCACGCCGTGCTCCTCATCGACAACGAACGAAACAAGAAATCGACTGCCGGAACGGTGAGCTACATGCCTGCCGTCTTCGGCTGTTACCTGGCACAATACGTAATCGAACATCTATGATAGAACTCCGAGGAATCACCAAGAGCTTCGGCTCGCTCCAGGTGTTGAAGGGCATCGACCTCGACATCGGACGCAACGAGATTGTGAGTATCGTGGGACCGAGCGGGGCGGGAAAGACCACCCTGCTGCAAATCATGGGCACACTCGACAAACCCGACGAAGGCACGGTCGCCATTGACGGCATCGACGTGGGACGACTGAAGGAGAAGGAACTGGCACGCTTCCGCAACCTGCACATCGGCTTCGTCTTCCAATTCCACCAGCTGCTGCCTGAATTCACGGCGATGGAGAACATACTCATCCCTGCCTACATCGCCGGGAAGGGACAGAAAGAGGCGGAGACCCGTGCCCGCGAACTACTCCGCTTCATGGGGCTGGAGGAGCGTGCGTCGCACAAGCCCAACGAGCTCTCGGGTGGAGAAAAACAGCGGGTAGCCGTGGCACGCGCCCTGGTCAATCATCCGGACGTGGTGCTTGCCGACGAGCCTTCGGGCAGCCTCGACACGCAGAACAAGGCGGAGCTGCACCAGCTCTTTTTCCACCTGCGCGACACCTTCGGACAGACATTTGTCATCGTGACGCACGACGAGACGCTGTCCTCCCTCACCGACCGCACCATCCACCTGCAGGACGGACGGGTCGTCGGATGAGCGTCGCACCCGACAAGACGAAACACAAGTAATGAATCACCTAACATCCTTACCAAATGCACGTACAATTAGGAAAATATAATCAGTTGCCCGTCGTCAAGGAAGTGGACTTCGGTGTCTACCTCGACGGAGACGACGACGGCGAAATCCTGCTCCCCGCACGTTATGTCCCTGACGGATGCAAGCCGGGCGACCTGCTCAACGTATTCATCTACCTCGACAACGAAGAGCGCCTCGTGGCAACCACACAGACCCCGTATGCACAGGTGGGCGACTTCGCCTGCCTGGAAGTGGCATGGACCAACGAATACGGAGCATTCCTCAACTGGGGACTGATGAAGGACCTCTTCGTCCCCTTCCGCGAACAGAAAATGAAGATGCAGAAGGGGCGGCGCTACGTCGTCCACGTACACATCGACGAAGACAGCTTCCGCATCATGGCGTCCGCCAAAGTGGAACGCTACCTGTCAAAAGACAAGCCGCCCTACAAGGCAGGCGACCCGGTGGACCTCCTCATCTGGCAACGGACGGAGCTGGGATACAAGGCAATTGTGGACAACCGCTTCAGCGGACTGCTCTATGCCAACGAGGTGTTCCGCACGCTGGAACCGGGCATGAAGCTGGAGGCATACGTCAAACAGGTACGCCCCGACGGAAAGATTGACCTGGAGCTGCAACGGGGAGGCGCCCGCAAGGTGGACGACTTTGCCGACACGCTGCTGGCGTATATCGACCGCAACGGTGGCTTCACCCCCTTCAACGACAAGAGTCCTGCGGAAGAGATTTATGCGACCTTCGGCGTGAGCAAGAAGACCTTCAAGAAGGCTGTCGGCGAACTGTACCGGAAACGGCTCATCCTCATCGAGGAAGACGGTCTGCGCGCTTCGATAGACGATTGACATACGGACAATGAATGCTCCTTCCGGTGTGCATGCTGCGCGTGTGGCACCGGAAGGAGCATCTGCATTTATAGGGACTTTCCTACCCAACGATAGGAAAAATCCCCGTGCAAGTGTGATTTCCTCCGCATACCTTTGCGGTAGAGATAAACCTAAAAAGCACTTGCCTTATGAAACGCTATTTGCACTTACTCCTTATCGCATGCCTGGGCGGACTCCTCTCCTCCTGCATGCCGCACACGTACCTGGGCCTGTATGACGAACCTGTCGGACCGCCTCCACACGCACACCGTCCTCATCCGAAAAAGCCCCGTCCGTCCCGTCCACACAAAGGACCGGACCGTCCGCCATACCGCTTCGGCATGGACACTCCGGGGATAGGCATCCACTTGAACATCGACTAAACATCCATTAACTATGAAAAAAACGATTGTACTCCTTTGTCTGGCATGCGGCCTTGCCCTCAGCAGCTGCATACCTCCCTCTTACAGCTTTGGAACACTCCACAAACACCTGATGGACATCCGCAACGGCATGAATGAGACTGAAATCATCAGCCTGCTGGGGAAACCGGACTACCGCCGCTTCAAAGGTAACCGGGAAGAATGGGAATATCGGAACAGCGCAGGTTCCACCAGACCATCTGTCTATTGCATCACGTTTGTCGACGGGAAGGTCAACAGCTTCGACTCCTACCTCGATGACTCACCCTGGAAAAAGGGACTGAGGAACGACTCCACCATACAGGCTGGATACTTCCGTACCCCTGAAGGTAACTTTATGTGGGGCGTACCGGCAAACGGGATGTGAGACTGAACAACGGACGCCTGATGCCTGCCCGGGGCAATCAACTCTTGCAGGAACCTTGAAGCTGGAAGTCCGGGATGCCAAAGGAGCAAAAGGGATTTCCCTACGGGATTATAGGGAAAAACTGTTGGACGGGGAAATCCCTACGCCTATCTTTGCCCACAGAACCAACAACTGATGTCAAACTCTAAACATAAAAGCTATGAAATGTATGAAGAGAATCGTCCTGATGGTGGCTTTCTGCCTGTGCACCGTGGCAAGCTTTGCCATGCTGAGCACGACGGAGGTGCGCAACAGTGCACGCTTCATGACCGACCGCATGGCGTATGAACTGCGACTGAGCAGCATGCAAATCACCGACGTCTACGAAATCAACTTTGACTTCTTCGACCGGGTACGCTACGTTGCCGACGACCTCGCTGCCGGATACAGCTATGCCATCGACGAATATTACAAGAATCTCGACCTGCGCAACGACGACCTGAGCTATGTGCTCACCCGCAGCCAGTTCGAACGCTTCATGAACCGCGACTACTTCTACCGTCCGCTGTACGTCAACGACCGCAGCTGTCGCCTGCGCATCTATGCGGTATATGACGACCCGACGTTCTTCTATTTTGCTGCTCCGCTGAACTTTCTGACCTATGTGGGCATCCATAGCCGGGCACACTTCGCACACGGATACTACTGCAACCGTTATCACCACCCACGCTATACGGGCATCTGGGCACGTCCGACCCGACACTCCCATTACGACTACTACCGGCGGCATGACTTCGGTCCCGGCATTGCCGGACGTCCGCCACGCCCCATCGTCGACCATCGGCCTGGCATCGGTCATCGTCCTGACCGCCCCGGTATCCGTCCGCCGCATGAGAACCGGCCGACAAGACCCGGCTACAATGACCGTCCGGGACGGAGACCCTCACAAGTCGAACGTCCGTCAAGGCCCGGTCACAACGACCGTCCGAACATCAGGCCCTCACGGGACGAACGACCGTCAAGACCCAACAACAACGACCGTCCGAATATCAGACCTTCTCGGGATGAACGACCGTCAAGACCCGTCAGCATCGAACGCCCGTCCAGACCTGACCGTAACGACAGACCCGCCGTCCGTCCCTCGCGCATCGAGCGTCCGCAGAGACCCGATAAGAACGAACGACCTTCACGGGTGGAACGTCCACAACGCCCCAACGTGATGCCGAGCCGCAACGAACGTCCGTCAAGACCTGAACGTCCTGCCGTACGCCCCTCACGGAACGAACGCCCGGCTGTCCGCCCCACCAATCGTCCACGTCCGAGTGAACGCCCGGGCAGAGATCGTCAGGCTGCAGAACGGAACACCTTCCGTGTCTGATTACAACCGTCCGCGAGCTGCCGCACCAGCCTTTCAGGCACAGAGCATCTCCCCTACACGAAAAGAGGAACTGCCCTGTGCCTTTTTTCATATCCTCATGACAGGTACAGGCCTGCCCACACTCAACTTTCGGGAGAAGAAGCCACGGATTTCGAAATTATCGCTTACATTTGCAGTATAAACTGTGACACTATGGATGCAAACAACAAACTAGCCATTGAAGAAAATATCATCAAGATGCTCAGGACCGTCTATGACCCGGAAATCCCGGTGAACATCTACGACCTGGGACTGGTATACAAAGTCGACGTGCAGGACGACGGCACCACACTAATTGACATGACACTCACTGCCCCCAACTGCCCCGCCGCGGACTTCATCATGGAGGACGTCCGGATGAAGGTGGAGTCGGTGGAAGGCGTGAAGAGCGCCACCATCAACCTCGTCTTTGAACCGGAATGGAACAAGGACATGATGAGCGAGGAAGCCAAGTTGGAGCTGGGCTTCCTGTAACAACCGCCGTGTACACATTCACCTCACCTCTAAACATTGCCCGGTTATGAAGAACATCTATTTCCTTTCAGACGCACACCTCGGCTCGCGTGCCATCGCCCACAGCCGCACGCAGGAACGCCGGCTGGTGAATTTCCTCGACCAAATCAAAGACAAGGCAGCTGCCGTCTACCTGCTGGGAGACATGTTCGACTTCTGGTATGAGTTCAAGACGGTGGTTCCCAAGGGCTATACGCGCTTCCTCGGGAAACTGTCGGAACTGACGGACCGTGGCGTAGAGGTGCACTACTTCACGGGCAACCATGACCTGTGGTGCGGAGATTATCTGGAGAAAGAGTGCGGCGTGGTGCTTCATCGCGCCCCTCTCACCTGTGAGATTTACGGGAAACTGTTCTACCTTGCCCACGGAGACGGGCTGGGAGATCCGGACAAGAAGTTCAAGCTGCTCCGCACGCTCTTCCACAGCCACACCCTGCAGTGCCTCTTCTCTGCCCTGCACCCACGCTGGAGCGTTGAACTTGGTCTGACCTGGGCAAAACACAGCCGCATGAAGCGTGCAGGCGGTAAGGAGCCCGACTACATGGGTGAAGACCGCGAACACCTTGTGCTCTATTCCAAAGAGTACCTCAAGCTCCATCCCGACATCAACTTCTTCATCTACGGACACCGGCACATCGAGCTGGACCTAATGCTGAACCGCAACACGCGCGTCCTCATCCTAGGCGACTGGATTACCACCTTCACCTACGCGGTCTACGACGGGGAGCACATCTTCCTGGAGAATTACGTGGAAGGGGAAACGAGGCTGTAACCGGGAGACACTGTCCACATTTCCATCAGCTTTCATTCATCGGCAATCCTTCACGGACGGACGTGCCGATGCCAACGAGAGGGTGTATCGTAATTTGAGCGATGCACCCTCCAAACATTTGCATTTAACCGGACAACACCAGGAGAATCCCCCATTTCCATATTATGTGAACTCCTCCACCATGTACATGTGGTCGGCGGACGGACGTCTGTATACATCAGGGTCAAGCGCATGGCGGATGATGTAGGGAGCACTCTCCACCCAGATGCGGAACGACGGATCGGGCTCATAGCGGTCGGCAAAGTCGAGCAGACGGTCCAGCTCGAAGCGGTCCGCCACGATACCGGCGCCATTGGAAGCGGCATCGAAGGCGTTGCAGTCCTGCTCGATGTGTGCGGGCACCATCAGGACAGGCTTGCCCAGGAACATTGCCTCGCAAATGGATTCAAAGCCTGCCGTGCTGGCATAGGCGCGGCAACCGCTCATCTGACGGAGGAACTCGGTGTCGTCGAGAGGATAGAAGCTCAGGGTGGAGTCAACACGACGTACGTCCGTCTCTCCCTTCTTGTCCCAAAAGAAGCGGAGCGGCACCTCCGGATGCGCGGCATGCCATGCAGTGACACTCTCGGCAAAGCCGGAATTGACCATGTAGCCGTGCACGTAGTCGCCTGGTACAGATTCACTCCGCAGTACTTCTTTCCTCAACAGGGGCGGGACCACACGGATGCCTCCGTGCGCATCCTCCTCCATCGGACGGAACGAGAGTGCCAGCTTCTTCCGTGCACCCACACAGGTCAGACGGGTGAAGAAGTTCAGCAACCACAGTCGCGGTGCATTCTTCCAGGGCAGATGGAAGTCCTTGTGCAGGAAGAGGTACTGGTGTCCGATGCAGATTTGCGGTGTCCGGATAGGGTAGAGCGCATAGGTCAGCCCCGTCAGCAGCTCGTAGAAGTTGATGACCATGTCCGCACCACTACGGACGATATGCTCGCGGATGAAACGCATGCTGCGCAGGTAGACGGGCAGACGTGCCACGTTGTAGGCAACGCTGCGTCCCAGCCGGTTGCGCTTGTTGGAAGCTGTCGGTAGGAAATTGGGGCTTTCGAAACGGTGGACGGGAGCATGGATGTGGCGGCTGAAGAAGGACGGAAGACGTCGGGAGCGGCTTTTGCCGACAAGGACTTCGACCACCTCGTGGCCGCTGTTGCGCAGGATTTCTTCGAGCGCGATGGCTTGGGTCAGGTGTCCCCTGCCCTCGCCCTGGACAATGAACAGGTATTTCATGAGGCGGGTGCGATGGTGGGTACAAGATTCAGGTCGGACGACCCGTTTTCAAACTCAACTTCGGCGTAGTAGACGATGTTCCAGTCGCCCTCTTTGCTTTCGGTAAGAGCCGACATCGTTTCTACCCAATCGCCGGAGTTGAGATAGTGGGTCTGTCCGTAGAAAGTATTCTCGGGATGGTGTATGTGTCCGCAGATGATGCCGTCGCACTTGCGCGAACGGGCGAACTCTGCCAGTGTATGTTCGAAGTCGGAGATGTAGGACACGGCGGTCTTGACCTTCTGCTTCACGCGTTGCGACAGGGAGTAGTAGGGCTTTCCCCGGTAGGCACGGTAGCGGTTGTAGATGCCGTTGAACCACAGCAGGAAAGTGTAACCCATGTCGCCCAGCTGTGCCAGCCATTTCATGCGGGTAGTCACACGGTCGAAGATATCGCCGTGAGTGACGAAGTAACGTTTGCCGTTGGCACCGTCGAAGGTGTATTCCTTCACCAGGTGCAGGTTGGCAAAGTCCATCGGTGCCAGGGCATCGAGAAAGTCGTCGTGGTTTCCACGGACGTAAATGATTTCGGTCCCGCAGTTCTCCATCATCTTCATGAGAATCTTGAAGAAGCGGGTATGTGCGGGTTGCCAGCGGCGCGTCCCGTTCTTGCGGATGTGCCAGCCGTCGATGATGTCGCCGTTGAGGATGAGCCGTTCGCAGTCGATGCTGCTCAGGAAACGGCTGACCTCCTCGACTTTGGAGTGGGAAGTTCCCAGGTGAATGTCCGAGAGGACAACGGTGCGGTAATGTCTGCGTAAATACATCATGGATGTGTCTGCCTTTGTTCACTGCACGAAGGTAGACACTCCCTGTTACGACAGGATGTAGGACGGGTTACATTTCCGGCTCATTCCCATCCGCCACCCAATGCCTTGTAGAGCTGGACGAGGGCGATCTGCTTGTCGCGGACGGCGTTGCTCAGGGCAATCTGTGCGTCGAGATAGGTACGCTGGGCGTCAAGCATGTCAAGGTAACTGATGTATCCATTGAGATACTGCGTACGGGTCAGGTCGATGCTCTTGCGTGCTGCCTGTTCCAGCTCCAGCTGGGCATCGTAGATGTCCTGAATCTTATTGAACTCCACGATGGCATTGCGGGCATCCTTGAATGCCGAGAGGACAGCCTTCTCATACTGGTAAGCCGCCTGTTCGCAGGCAGCCTTCTTCGCTTTGAGCGCCGCGCGGTTCTTGCCCATGGCAAAGAGCGGCGTCAGCAGGTTGGCACTCAGAAAGTGGTAGGGCGAATGCAGGAAGTCCCGGAACTCCTCGCTCTCCAATCCGTAATGGGCAGTCAGCGTGATGCGCGGGAAGAGGTTGGTGTAGGCAATCCCCACCTCGGCATTGGCAGCAATCAGTGCCTCCTCGGCAGCACGGACATCCGGCCGTCTCTCCAGCAACGACGACGGCAGTCCCGCAGGCAACGTCTCGGGCAGGCGGATGTCCTGCGGATGGTGCGAGCGTTCCACCGTCGAGGGATAACGCCCGGCGAGGAAGCTGATATCGTTCTCCTTCAACGCGATGGCACGCTCCAGGTCAGGCACGAGCGTCGCCGTCCGCGCCAATTCCACCTGTGCCTGCTGGTAGGCAGTCTCCGACGTGAGTCCGCCGTTGAAGCGCAGCTCTGCCAGGTGGACGCTCTCCTGACGGGCACGCAAGGTCTGCTTCACAATGGCAAGCTCGTTGTCGAGTGCCACCAGCTCGAAGTACGCCTGCGCCACCTGTGCCACCAGTGTCATCCGGAGGGCACGCTGGTTCTCCACCGCCTGCAGGAACTGTGCCATGCTCCGGTCCTTCGCCCAACGCAGGTTGCCCCACAAGTCCAGCTCCCAGGAGGCTATAAACTTGGCGGAATACTCCGGGACAGACTCATAGCTGTCGCCCCCGTAGTTCTCTGCTTCCTTGTCCGTATACAGCTGCCCCTTCACCTCGGGAAAGAGGTTAGCATAGGCGATGCGCTTCTGGGCAGCCATCTCCTTCAGGCGTGCCGCCGCCGTCAGCATGTCTTTGTTATGCTCCAGGGTCTGGCGGATGAGTGCCTGGAGGGTGGTGTCGGTGTAAATCTCCCACCAGCGGAAGTCGGCAATGGACATCGTGTCCGTCGCCGTGCTGTCGAGCTGTTCGGGCAGGTGCAAATCGGGGCGCGTGTAGTGCTTGCCGAGCTGGCACGAGGTCAGACACACGCCCAAGAACAGTATGTATGTGAGGATATGCTTCATAAAACGCTTCATGATGGTTACTTTAACGGTTCGTTTACAGTCTCCTTGCCGGCACGGCGGTCTGCCAGCTTCCCTTTCAGCTTCCCTTTCGCCTTGTAGATGTATACGAAGAAGAAGGGCACGAGGATGATGCCGAAGATGACGGCACAAATCATGCCGAAGAACACACCCGTACCGATGGCTTGCCGGCTCGCCGCTCCCGGACCGGAAGCAATGACCATCGGCAGCATGCCGAGGATGAAGGCGAGGGAGGTCATCAGGATGGGGCGGAAACGCATCTGCGACGCATGGAGGGCTGCTTCCAGCGTACTGACACCGCGGTCGACCTGCTCCTTGGCAAACTCCACGATGAGAATGGCGTTCTTGGCTGCAAGACCGACGAGCATCACCAGTCCGATCTGGAAATAGACATCGTTCTCCAGTCCGCATGCCCACACTCCCAGGTAGGCACCCAACGCCGCCACAGGCAGCGAGAGGAGCACGGCGGCAGGAATCATCCAGCTCTCATAGAGCGCGGCGAGGAAGAGAAAGACGAACAGGAACACCAGTGCCAGCACGAGTCCCGTCTGTCCGCCTGCCTGCTTCTCCTGATAGGACAGGCCGCTCCACTCCACACCGATGTTGTCGGGCAGATGTTCGCGAGCTATCTCCTCCATGATTTCCATCGCCTGTCCGGAGCTGTAGCCTTCGGCAGCCCCTCCCCGGATGATGGAGGTGGTAAACATGTTGAAGCGCTTGATGCTGCCCGGTCCGGTCGTGTAGGACGCCGTACCCAGAGCGGTCAGCGGAATCATCGCTCCGTCGGTACCCCGCACGAAGAAGAGATTCAGGTTGTCCTTGTGCCCGCGGTACGAAGCTTCCGCCTGTATGTAGACACGGTAGATGCGGTTGAACATGTTGAAGTCGTTCACATAGACCGACCCCGTATATGCCTTCATCGTGGAGAAGACATCGGACAAGGGGACGCCGGCAAACTTCACCCGGTCACGGTCGACATCGAAATAGAGCTGGGGAATCTCCGCCTGCAGCGAGGACGACAGCCCCGTCAGCTCCTTGCGCTGTGCGGCATAGTATAATAAGGTGTCCACCGCCTGCACCAGGTTGTCGAACGTGGCATCGCCGCGTGCCTCCAGCTGCATCTCGAAACCGCCGGAGCTACCCAGTCCGGGAATCACCGGAGGCGTGGACAGGTAGACCTTGCTCTCCGGATAACGGCTCAGCTCCTTGCGCACCCGTTCCATGACGCCGTCAATGGTCGTGTTGTCGCGCTCCTTCCAAGGTTTCAGGATGACGGTCAGCTCGCTGCGTCCCTGGTTGCTTCCGACCCGCGGACTGGTACCCGTCACGTTCTGCACATACTCCACTTCGGGCTGCGTCATCAGGTAGTCGATGGCGCGTTCGGTCACGATGCGTGTCCGCTCCAGCGTTGCCCCCTCGGGCAACTCCAGCTCAACCTTGAAGTAGCCCTGGTCCTCCGTCGGGAGGAAGCTCGTGGGGATGAACCGGTGCAGGAGCAGGATGGCAATCAGCACCATACCGAAGACACTCATCACCCGACGGGGATGGGCGATGAGCCGGGTTATGACCGCAATGTATTTCGTGTTGCCCTTCCGCAACCAGTAGTTGATGTAACGGAAGACGATGTTCTTCTTCTTTCCGGAGCCGGGCTTCAGGATAAGCGAGCACATGACCGGACTCAGCGTCAGCGCCACAATGGTCGAGATGAGCACCGACACGACAATGGTGACCGTGAACTGACGATAGAGCTGTCCCGTGATGCCCGGCAGGAAGCTGACAGGCACAAAGACGGCAGCCAGCACCAGCGACGTGGCAATCAGTGCGCCCGTCAGTCCGTCCATGGCTTTCTTGGTCGCCTCATAGGCACCCAGCCTCTCCTCCTCCATGATGCGCTCCACGTTCTCGACCACGACAATGGCGTCGTCGACCACGATACCGATGGCGAGAATCAACCCGAGCAGCGTCAGGATGTTCAGCGAGAAACCGAAGATGAGCATGAAGCCGAATGTTCCGATGAGCGAGATGGGCACAGCCACCACCGGGATGAGTGTGGCACGCCAGCTCTGCAAGGAGAGGAACACGACGACAATCACCAGGAACAATGCCTCGAACAGCGTCTTGTAGACTTCGTGGATGGACTCGGAGATGTAGGTGGTCATGTCAAAGGGAATCTCGTAGGTCAGCCCTTCGGGGAAGTTCCGGCTGATGTCCTCCATCGCCTTCTTCACGTTCTCCGCCACCTCCATGGCATTGGCTCCGGGCAGCATGTAGACACCCAGCACGGCAGCATTGCCCCCGTTGATGCCACTCTCCGTATTATAGGAGGAGGCTTCCAGGGAGACCCGTGCCACGTCGCGCAGACGGATGATGGACCCGTCCGGATTTGCCCGCACCACGATGTCTTCAAACTGACTGACGGTCGAGAGACGTCCCTGGGTGGTAATCGGGATGGTCACGTCCACCCCCGTCACCGGCTGCTGTCCCAGGACACCGGCAGCCGACTCGCGGTTCTGGTCCTTCAACGCGTTCTGCAAGTCCTGCACGGTCAGTCCGAAGTTCGCCATCTTGTCCGGCTGCACCCATATCTGCATGGCGTAGTAACGGCTGCCGATGTTCGACACACGTCCCACACCGGGGATGCGCCGCAGGAGGTCAAGCACGTTGATGGTGGCGAAGTTGCTCAGGTAGATTTCGTCGAACTTCGGGTCGGTCGATGTCAGACAGATGGTCATCAGCTGACTGGCAGCCTGCTTCTCCACTGAGATTCCGTTCTGGATGACTTCGGCAGGCAGACGCGACTCTGCCAGCTTCAGACGGTTCTGTATCTCCACTGCCGACAAGTCGGGGTCGGCAGAGATGTCGAAGGTAACCGTAGCCGAAAAGCCTCCGGAATTGGAGCTGGTCGACTCCATATAGAGCATCCCCGGCGTACCGTTCAACTCCTGTTCAATGGGAGTCGCCACAGCCTGTGAAACAGTCGTCGCGCTCGCCCCGGGATAAGATGCACTGATTTTCACCACCGGAGGGGTAATCTGCGGATATTGGTCTATGGGGAGCATCGTCAGTCCGATGATGCCCACAATGACAATCACAATCGAGATGACCGCCGAGAAGATGGGACGGTCTATGAAGAAATTCACTTTCATACGGACGGGGATTTAGGTGTTAGGTTGTGTGAGGGAGTCGGGAGCTGCCACAGCCGGTGCCGGTATGCTGTCGGCAGGCAGAGTCAGGTTGCTGTTGTCCACACGCACCTTGATGCCCGGCGTCAGCTTGTGGTATCCTTCGGCGACAATCTGCTCGCCGGCAGCCAGTCCGCGTTCCACGACAACGAAATTGCCCTGTTCCGGTCCCAGCTCCACAAAGCGGCGCTCCGCCACGGAATCCTTACGCACGACATAGATATAGGCACCGCCCTTCTCGATGATGACAGCCTTCTGTGGTACGACGAGGGCATCCTCTATGACGTCCAGCAACAGACGGACTTTCGTGAACTGCCCCGGCAACAGCACCCGCTCGGGATTGGGCATCTCGGCACGCACGGAGAAGGTCCCCGTGTGCGGGTCTACCTGCGGCTCGGCAAAGTCCACGAGACCGCGGTAAGGGTATTCGGTGTTGTCCGCCAACGTTACGGTGATATAGGGTTGCCAGGAGCGGGTGGAGTCCTTCTGCCCGAGATTGACGTTCCGCTCGCGGCTCTTGAGGTAGTCGAGTGCGGTCATGCTGAAATCCACCAACACCGTGTCGCTCTTTACGATGGTTGCCAGGAGCGACTTGCCGCCTGTCCCCACCAACGTCCCCAGGTCAACCAGCCTCTCACTGATGTTGCCCGAGATGGGGGAACGGACGATGGTGTATCCCAGCTCCTGCTCCGCCTGGAAGAGGTCGGCTTCGCTCATTGCCACCGACGCCACGGCACTCTCATAGGCAGCCACGGCATTGTCCAGGTCCAGCTGGCTGGCGGCGTTCTGTGCATACAGCGGACGGATACGCTCCAGGTCCCGCTGTGCCTTCCGTTCCTGCGCCTCGTCTTTCTTAAGCTGCGCACGTGCCTTGTCCGCCTTGGCGCGGTATTGCTCCTGGTTGATGACAAACAGGACCTGATTCTTTGCTACATAGGTTCCTTCCTCAAAGAGCATCTCTTCCAGAAAGCCTTCCACACGGGCACGTATCTCCACGAACTGTTGCGCCCGGATGCGCCCCACGTATTCCCCGTAGATGTTCACATCCTCCTGCGCTACAGGTACGGTTGCCACCACCGGCACGTCCGGCTCGGCAGTCGTACGATGAGTCAGTACCCAGATGGCTACAGCCAACACGACCAATACTACAAAAGTGTAGGTAATTTTCCTCCTAGAGATGTTTAGTTCTTTACTTCTTAGAAATCGTCTCATACCACAGGTGTTGATTTAGATATTAGTTGCATGTATTCACACAATGTTTACAAAGATAGTCCTTTTCCATTTATGAAAAGGAGTGTTATCCTATAAAAATATGCAATTCACATGCCAAACTTATCCAACAAGCATTTCTTGGATACTTCATGGGCACAATCTTCATGCGCCGCCATGATGTGTGGAATATTGGATGAGATAATTGTAGAAATATTCCACAAGTACACAGGAGACAGCCTGCGTTATCCTGCCTTTCTCCCGGTAAACATAATTGTCCGACGGACGAAACATACGTGTTTGACCCGACAAACACATGAGTTTGACTTGACAAACATAGTAGTTTGATAGACCAAAGTATAATACTTAGGCTACCTAAGTATTATACTTAGGGGGTCTAAGTATTATACTTTGCCTGGCTAAGTATGATACTTAGGTATGTCAAGCCCTTATGCGTATCAAGTCAAGCCCTTGTGTTTACCCGGTTGAAGGCCTGTGTTTACCCGATTATATATGCAAAGAGGGTGCATCGCTTCGTTGCGATACACCCCCCTGTGTCCTTATTCATGCGGCGTCTCAGAGTTCCAATGCCGCGTACTTGATGCGTTGGCGGCGCCAGGTGTAGACCACGTGCACCTTGCCGTCCTTCCCTTGGATGACAGCCGGGTAAGAATACTGACTCACGGGACTGTCTTCGAGCGTGATGACGTGCTGCCAATGGATGCCGTCGTCCGACAGGGCAACACTCAGCGGCGTGCGGGCGCCCTTCGGCGTACCGGGAATGGTCTCGAAGTTGTTGTAGACCATCACATGACGTCCGTCTTTCAGCGTCACGGCGTCGATGCCGGAATTATTGCTCTCGATGTCGAGCAGGGTCACTTTGCTCCACGTCTCTCCGTTGTCGCTGCTCCAGCTGGTGGCTATCTTGGCGTTGCGCGTCCGGCAGACCACCTGCAGACGGCCGTCCTTGTGACGGAGGATGCTCGGCTGGATGCAGTAGACAGGCTTCGCGCCTTCTCCCTCGATGGCTTCACCGGCTTCCATGTCGTCGGTATTGGCTGCTCCCGGCTTGCGGAACTGCGTCGGGACGGACAGTTCGGCTTCCACCGGACCGACCTTGCGCCAGGTGTGGCCGCCGTCGTCGGAAATCTCGAAGTGGATGCGCCATCCGCCTGACCCTTCGGTACTGCTCGGGCAGATGATGCGTCCGTCCACATATTCAGGCTTGTTCTTCGACGGGCCGAGGAAACCTTCCGGCATGGCTTCAGGTTTGCTCCAGGTCTTTCCTCCGTCTTTGGAACGGATGATGTAAGCCTTCCAGTCAGCCACGTTCTTGCCTACCTTATAGAACAAGAGCAGCTCGCCCTTCTTGCCGGGCATCTGGAAGAGGACGGGGTTCCAGCAGGCTTTCCGCTCGGTGGCACTGATGATGCCGTCTGCCACCTGTACGGGGGCGGTCCACTCCGCAGCCCCCTTCGGCTTCCGGCTGACCCAGATGCAGACATCCGGGTTGCGCTCTTTCGTTCCGCCGAAGTAGGTTGCCACGAGGTCGCCCTGCGGTGTTTCGGCGATGCTCGCCGAGTGTGCCTGCGGGAACGGTGCCGACTCATAGAGGAACTGCGTCTCCACAATGCCCTGCTTGTCTTTGCCCAGCGTCGGGTCGATGCGGACGGTCAGGTGATGCACACCCGGTCCGACACGCCACACGGAGCGGTTGCCTTCGTTGCGGACGTAGGTCACTCCTTCCGGCATGGCTGCCTGTGCATCGTGCGTAGGCAGATAGACCCATGCCGTGGTGTTGCAGGGAACGGTAATGTCCCACGTGAGGTGCATCAGGTCTTTCTTCCACCGGCTGACGACTGTCCCGTAGGGTGTCCGGTAAGACGCATTCACGGAATCCAGCTCCTCGATGGAGAAGTCGGGTGCCATGCGTATCTCCTTGTAGCCGGGCTTTGCCGGAGCGATGCCTGCCAGGTCCGCATAGTACCACATCAGCAGGTCACCGAGCTGCATCACGTGGTTGGCGCTGTTCATCTTCGGGCTTGCCTTGTCTCCGTTCCAGAGCTCCCAGATTGTGGTCGCCCCGTTCGCCAGCATGTAACCGAAGCTCGGGTACGTCTTCTGGTTGTTGACGACATACGCCACGTCGCCACGTCCCATGCGGCTCAGCTCGCGCATAATCCACGAACCGCCGATGATGCCCCAGCTCACATGCTCCTTGTCGGCATTGATGCGGGTGATGATGTTCTTCTCCACCTCCCCGCGGTACTCGTCGGGCACCATGCCGAACGCGAGCGGCAGGACGTTTGCCGTCACCGTATTGTTGCCGTAGAAGATGCTGTCCGGATAGAGCCAGTGTCCCGGTGCAGGCGAAGTGCCCTTCTTCACCGTGAGGTAAGCCTCGTTGAAACTGGTCCGTACGAGAGCGCCCTCCTTCTCGTATGCCTGTGCCTCGGCTTCGTGCCCCAGCAGACGGGAGAACTTCGCCATCAGGCACAAGGTCTTGTAGTAATAGGCCGTCACGATGAGACCTTTGTCAGTCTGACGGGCAGGGTCGTTGCTGTGGATGAGCTCCGGAGCTTCGGGCGGCATGCACCAGTCTCCGAACTTGTACTTGCCCAGCAAGCCTTTCTCATTGACGTATTCCTTCTTCATGTAAGCCATCCACTTCACCATCACGGCATAGCTGTCGGCAATGGGGCGGATGTCCCCGTACTGTTCGTAGAGCATGTCGCAGATGACGGGCAATGCCACGGGCCACGTGATGTCGTCGGTGTAATAGTTATAGTAGGCCGGGGACATGTCGGGCAGACTGCCGTCTTCACGCTGCGAGTCGCAGATGTCCTTCATCCACTTGGCATAGAGCAGGTGGTTGCCAAAGAGGTAGCTCTCGCTCCAGGAGGTCATCGTGCGGTCTCCCAGCCAGGGCTGCCGTTCGTTGCGCTGCGGACAGTCGACGGGCATGCCCTTGTAGTTGGAGGCGATACCCCACCAGGCGTTGCGGAAAATCTGGTTGAACAGCGGATTGGAGCACTCGAAGGTGCCCGTGTTCTCCATCTCGTCGTAAATCAGCTCGGCGGTGAAGTCTTCCCGACGGGGCTGCTTGTAGCCGGTCACCTCGATGTAGCGGAAACCGTGTGAAGTGAAGCGGGGCGACCATTCGCGTCCGTTCTCGCGTCCGTTGCAGATGTAGGTGTCGGTGCTTTGTGCATCTCGGAAGCCAGCCACGTTGAGCTGTTTGCCGTCAGCCGTCAGCAGCTCGGCATAACGCAGACGGATGGTGTCTCCCTCCGCTCCGCCACGCACCTTCATGCGTACCCAACCGGAAAGGTTCTGTCCGAAGTCGACGATGTAGCGGTCGCCGTACTGCTTGATGGACACTGCCTTCAACCGGTCCATCACCTTCATGTTGGGCGACTGTGCGCCATGCAGGCTTCCGTAGGGAAGAGCCACACGCTGTGCGGTCAGCCACTGGCTGTCGTCATAGCCGACAGTCGTCCATGCGCCCAGCTCCTTTCGGGCGTCGTACTCCTCACCGTCGTATTCGTTGTTGCTGCGGATGGGACCGTCGCCGGTCAGCTTCCAGTCCTTCTCGTTGCTGCTCACGGTCTGTTTCGTCCCGTCGGCATACTCGATGATGAGGTTCAGCCTCATCTTGGGATAGCCGAACTGCACAATCTTGTAAGGCTTGTAGTTCTGGCGCATGGTGTAGTGGCGTCCGTTGCCCAGGACCACGCCGATGGCGTTGTTGGCGGCCAGCATCGAGGTCACGTCGAACGAGTTGTAGAGCACCGTACGCCGGTAATCCGTCGGTGCGGGAGCCAGCACCTGGTCGCCCACCTGCCTGCCGTTGATGAACAGTTCGTAAAGCCCCAGACCGGAGATGTGCAGGGTGGCACGCTTGATGCCGGCTTTCGCCTTGAACTCCGTGCGGAGATAGCGTGCGCTCAGCCGACTGTGTGTTACCTCCTTGTCCCAGGCAAAGGGTGCATCCCAGCCTATCCAACGGCCGGACCAGTGGGTCTCTCCCAGCAGGCCCATGCCCCATGAAGCCGGTTCGCTCCATTCCGTTTCACCATTTGTGGTGTAGACCTTCACCTTCCAGAAGCAACGCTGGTTGCTCGTCAGCGGCTTGCCTCCGTAAGGTACATAGAGGGATTGGTCGGAGTCCACTCGTCCCGAATCCCACAGGTCGCCTTCACCGGCAGCCAGCTTCTCGAGCGAGCTTGCCACCAGGATGTGGTAGCCTTGCTGCATCACGCCCAGGGCATCCGACTCGATGACCCAGCTCAGGCGCGGACGCTCACTCTCGATGCTCAGCGGCGAAGTCTGCCCCTCGGTGAGCAGGCGGGTAGTCTTGACTCCCGCCTGCATGCCTACAGCCAGCAGGAAAGCGACCAGAAGGGCTTTGTATCTGTTGGTTCTCATAACTTAGTTCTTTGTCGGAAGTTTCGTCCAGTCCTTGTGAATGTAGTCCTTGGCTGCGTCCACGGCAATGAGCACATGGTCGTTGGCGGCTCCGTAGGCACCGTCGTAGTTGAAGTGCTGCACCTTGCTGTCGAACTCACCGACATATTCCAGCGAGCCGTCCACGGGGCTGTACCACCACACGTTCTTCTTCGCACCGCTGATTTTGCTCAGGTCGATGTCCATCGGACGGTTGGTGTAGGTGTAGACCAGGAGGTAGTCGTTGCCACGGGTGGCAATGGCGCGGTCATAGCGGAAGCCGTTCTCTCCGGAGATGACGCTCTGGTCGGGCACGCGCTCGAAGAAGGGGAACGAAAGCATGAGGTTCTTCACATGCTTCATCTGGTTGAAGCCGGGGTCCTTCAAGGCATCATACCAGGTCTTGGTAGCACCGTAACCGCCGTTGGTGGCAGGCTTCACCATCTGCATGATGGAGTTGTGCCCGTAGGTGTGTCCGAACGAACCGGCGAATACCGACCAATAGGCGTAACGGCGGACGTCGGGTGCTTTCCACCAGGGTTCGCTGGGGTCATGCAGTCCCTGCGGAATCTCTTCGTAGCTGGGTTCTCCGTCGATGACGGGCTTGGCAGGAGTCTTGGCAAGCGCAGCCTCCACATAGCGCCAGTTGTCTTCAGCCACAGCTGCCTCGGCCGTGTTGTCGCCGTCTCCACGTGTCTGGTCATAACGACGGTGTCCGCTCTGGAACATGTTGAAGTCCAACCAGTCGGCATCATGGAACCAGTAGATGGAGCTGGTGCGTCCGAAGGGGTGGAAGGTCATCAGGTGGTTCTTGTCAATGGACTTGATGGTACGGGCAAGGGTCTCCCACACCTCGGTCTTCACATCGCCGCGGATGTCGCCACCGATGAACCAGATGATGTTGGGCGAGTCCTTGTAACGCTCGGCAAGGAACTTGCCGTAGGCTTCCGCCTCCTTCTCGTTCATCAGCCCGGCTTTCACCAGTCCGCCCCAGATGCAGACCATGCCGATGTAGATGCCGTTCTGCTCGGCCGTCTTGATGATGTAGTCCATGTGGTCCCAGTAGCCATAGACGCCCTTCTTGTTGATGTCCTTGAAGTTGAATCCGTCGGGGAAGGAATACTGCCCGTAGAAGTTCATGGCAGGCACGGCGTTGACCGTCTGCACCTGCACGACGTTGTAACCAGCCTCACGGCACTTGGTCAGGTAATAGGCAGCCTCGTCACGATTCAGCTTCTCGGGGAGCAACCATCCGGTCTCTCCCATCCAGAAGAAGGGCGTACCGTTCTCGTGCTGCAGGTAGCGTCCGTTGTCGGACACCTGGAGCTTGCCGTTCTGCCACGGCAGATACACTTGGGGTTCGTCTTCGGCGAACAGACTTCCTGCAACGAAGAGGAAGAGCATCGTCAAGATTGAAATCTTTTTCATAGTGTTTGTATGTGTGTTAAGTGATTATTGATTGCTTGTCAGCGGGGGCTTTCCCGTCCGTTCACTTTCCAAGGAGGACGTACTCTCCGCCCGGCTCGGTCTTCAAGTCGTAGAGGTAGGTCTTCTTCAGCTCCACGGGATTAAGCTTCGCCTCCTTGTTAATAAGAGGTGCGACGACCGGGTCGACGGCATAGAGCGGATTGTCATTCTCCCCTCTTGCCTTCGAGAGGCCCTTGCCCGAGAGGCGGTTGAGCGAACGCAGGCGGCAGTTGCCTCCCAAGCGCGACTTCACCACCAGACGGCTCACCTTGCCTTCTTTCCAGGTAATGTCCAGCTCGAAGCCTCCGCGTGCCACCAGTCCCTTCACCTCTCCTTCTTTCCACACGGAAGGCAGGGCGGGCAACAGGTAGATGAAGCCGTCGTAGCTCTGCATCAGCATCTCGGCGATACCGGCGGTACAACCGAAGTTGCCGTCAATCTGGAAAGGCGGATGCGCATCAAAGAGGTTCGGATACGTACCACCCTTCTTCTTCTCGTTGCGCACGAGCGTCAGCTGGTCGGTGATGAGCTTGTAGGCATGGTCACCGTCGAGCAGACGTGCCCAAAGGCAGACCTTCCACCCCATGCTCCATCCCGTCGAGGGGTCTCCCCGGTGGATGAGCGACGTACGTGCCGCATCGAACAGCTCCGGCGTGCGGTAAGGAGAAATCTGGTTGCTGGGGAAAAGTCCGTAGAGATGTGACACGTGGCGATGCTGGTCGTCGGGGTTGTCCCAGTCGAACATCCACTCCTGCAACTGTCCCCAGCGGCCCACCTGCATCGGGGGCAGCTCGGTCAGGCGGCTCTTCAGGTGGGCGGCATAGTCGGCGTCCTCACCCAGAATCTCCGACGAACGGATGACGGCGTGCCACAAGTCGAACACCAGCTGGTTGTCCATCGTACAGCCGGCTGCCGTCGTAGCCTTGTTGTCGCTCCCGGCATGGGTGTTCTCGGGCGAGTTGCTCGGACACATCACCAGCCAGCCGTGGGTCGGCTCCTTAATCATCACCTGGTCGAAGAAGAGGGCAGCCCCCTTCAGGATGGGATAAGCCTTGCGCAGGAACTCCTCGTCCCCGGTGTAGAGGTAGTGTTGCCACAGATGTTGGCACAGCCATGCACCGCCCGAAGCCCACATGCCCGAAGGAGAATTGTCGATGGCACCCGTCACGCGCCAGATGTCGGTGTTGTGATGGAGCACCCAGCCGTCGGAGCCGTACATCACCTGCGCACTCTCCTTACCGGTCTCGCTCACCTCGCGGATGAGGCGGAAGAGGGGCTCGTTGAGGTCGGTCAGGTTGGTGACTTCCGCCGGCCAGTAGTTCATTTCCAGGTTGATGTTGCAGGTATACTTGCTGTCCCACGAGGGGAAAAGCTTGTCGTTCCAGATGCCTTGCAGGTTGGCAGGCTGTCCGCCGGGCTGCGAAGAGCAGATGAGCAGGTAGCGCCCGAACTTGAAGTAGGTCGCCACGAGGAAGGCGTCGTTGGTCTGCTTGAAGTTCTCCACCCGCTTGTCCGTCGGGACGTCGGCATACCGGTCTTCGCCCAGATGGAGAGACGTACGGTTCTGGAACTGCTCGTAGTATTTCACATGGCGGTCCTTGGCATCGGCATAGTCCTTGCCGACAGCCTTCGCCAGGTAGTCCTTGGCACGGGCGATGTAGTCTCCCGTGATGTCCTTGTAGTTGTTGAAGTTCGTCCCGATGGACGTGTAGATGATAGCCTCATCGGCATGCTCCACCGTCAGGACTCCGTCGCGGTTGGTCACCACGCCACCCCGGGTCTTCACGGTCGTGCGTCCCTGGAACTGCACCTTGCCCTTGAGTGCCTCGTGGAGCGAAGAGACTCCTTCCAGCGTGATGTCATTGCCCTCGGAGGTAATGATGACGTCCTGGTGCGGACTGGTCATGGTCGCATTGAACGTCACCTTCCCGGGCTGGCTTGCCGTCACACGGGTGATGACAACCTGGTCGGGAAACGAAGTGAACGTCTCGCGTTGGAAGCGTACCCCGTCGACCTCGTAGCGCACCACGGCACGGGCGGAGTCCAGGCTCAGCTCGCGGTAGTAGTTGGTGTAGCGGGTGTGTCCGGGGAAGTTCAACCGCAAGTCACCGAAGGGCTGGTAAGGCATACCCTGATTGGTCTTCGACTTGACATGTGCCGTGCACAGGTCCTGTGCCTCCTTGTACTTCCCCGCCAGCACGAGCTCGCGTATCTTGGGCAACCACTCCCGCGCTTCGGGACTGGGGTTGTTGTTCGGGCGTCCTGCCCAGATGGTCTCTTCGTTGAGCTGGAGCTGCTCGGCTGCGGGGTTGCCGTAGAGCATCGCGCCCAGACGTCCGTTACCCAACGGGAGGGCTTCCGTCCAGACATGCGCCGGCTGGTCGTACCACAGCTTGTACTCCTGTGCCTGCAGAGGGAGAAGCGTCAGCCCCCATGCGGCGGTCATTAACAGTTTCTTTATCGTCATAGTATCGGTTGTTTAAGGGAGGATGAATAACGAGCCTGCCTAGTTCTTCTTGGCTTTCTTCTCGGCATTACGCTTGTTCACATAGTCCTTGAAGAGCTGACGCCAGTTGCGTCCGTTGCTGTTGAGGTACTGCTCGCACTTGCTCTTGTAGACCTCGAATACCTGTGAGATGGCTTTCATGCTCTTGCACTCCAGCGCCTCCTCGCGTGCCTGATTCAGGTAGCCTTCGATGACGCGCGCCTCTTCGTCGGTCAGGTCGGGGACGATGGCATAGTAGCCCTTCATGGTGAACGCCACCTTCCCGACGGTGTATCCGTCGAAGACCTGCTCTACCTGCTCCGGCGTCAGGACGTGGTTCAGGTCTTTCAGCAGCCGGGCGTGCACGGACTCCGGAATGCTCTTGTCCGCCATCATCTCGCGCTCTACCTTGCTGAGCTTGCGGCCCGTCGCCTGGTCCACTTCGGGGATGATGGTGTAGGGATGCGTGTTGTGCCAGTCGCGCACGGCACGGCGGTGGTTATAGACCGCTGTCGTGGCCAGGTTGGCAGCCTTCTCGTCGGTGAGGTTGAGGGCGGCAATGATTTCCTGCGACTTCTTCAGCACCGACTCGTCGGCAGCAGCGGCGCGCACGGCATCCTGCCCGAAGAACTTGCCCAGGTCGTTGACCGAGCGGATGGCGTTCTCGGGCATCTTCTCGCCTTTCTTGCCGAAGCTGTAGAGGTTCTCAAACGGCTCAATGGTCACCTTGCTCTCGTCCAGCTTGCTCTTGTCGAGGCGGAACACGTCGGCGAAGAAGTCATAGACCGCATTGCGCTTGTTCGGACCGAAGTCGTGCCCTTCCTTGGGCAGGTGGACATTGGTTACCTTGTCGGCAGCGCCATAGAAGCCGTAGACCTTCTGCAGGTAGGGGAACTCCAGCCCCGGCGTGCTGGCGGTCCAGTCCTTCCCGTCGGACACCACGCACATGGGCTTCGGAGCGAAGAGGGCGCCCAGCTCGGCATTGCAGGTGCCTCCGCCTGCCAGTGTCACGGGCATGCCGCTCTCGCAGGGGCAACCGCCGTCGAAGTGGGAAGCCAGGCTTACCACCGGACAGGCTGCCGTGTAGCGGTCGTCGAGCACGGAGAGCAACACCGTCTGCGTGCCGCCACCCGAACCGCCGTTGACTCCCACACGGGTGATGTCGACGTTCTCACGGGTCATCATGTAGTCCAGGATGGAGATGCCGTTCATCGCCTGGATGATGTGGGCGATGCTGGTGTTATGTCCCACTGAAGACACCTGGAGCGCAGACTCTCCCCAGCCGAACAGGTCGTAGTCGACACAGATGGCGCCCATGCGTGCCAATGTCCCCATGCGCTGCTGCTGGTCCTCGCGGTAACGTCCGTTGCCGAAGTGGCCGTTCGGGCAAATGATGAGGGCATGCTTGCCCTTGCCCTTCGGCGTGTAGATGGAGCCGCAGACATACAGTCCGGGCAGGGTCTCCAGGGCAAAGTTCTGCACGGTGTACCCGTCGTACTTGCGCACCTTCGACAGGATGGGTTCGCTGCCGGTGCGCTGGGCGAGGTACTTGTCTATCTGGAGGCGTTCGCGCACCTCCTTTTTCAGCACGGCCTTGCGTTGCTCGAAGCTTGCCTTGTCGGTGTAGAGCGTGCAGAGGTAGTTCAGCAGCTTCTCTCCGTCGGCATCGGTGCGCCGGGCATATTCATAGCGTTTCAGCTTGTAGCGCGTGTCGCTCTGCTTGACGAACTTATAGTCGAACGGGGCGAGTACGTTGGTGAGCGACTCCTCCACCGAATAGGGGCGGATGCGGAAGTCGGCATACGGCAGTGTCTTGCCCACGGTGTCGATGTCGTAGGCGAGACGGACGTTGAAGCGCGTGGAGATTTCCTCCAGGACTTCACCCAGCGGACGGGTGAACTTCCCTTCAAACGTGTTTTGTGCCTGTGCGGAGAGCGCCGCGCAGGCGAGCAATGTGAGTGTCAGTTGTTTCTTCATTGTCAGCATAGTATGTATCAAAGGTTCTCAGATAGCTTTCGTCAAGGTATGGGTACCGCTCTTCACGGTGCGCGGAGTGGTGTCGCCGGGCAGGTAGACGTCCGCCGTACAGTTCACGGGGACACTGACACGGAGGCTGAAGTTACCGCCCTTGCGGGTCCACTCCACGGAGACCTCGCCGTAGAGGGTGTGGCAGGAGGCCTTCACTTCCTTCAGGTCGCCCACGGCTTGCGGACGGATAATCAGGTGCTGGCAGCCGGGCTTGTCCGATGCGGGGAGAATGCCCGCCAGCGAGCGGTAGAACCATTCCTCGATCTGTCCCATCATGAAGTGGTTCCAGGACGAGCCTTGCCGGGGGTCCCACTGCTCGGTGAGCGTCGTGGCGCCGAACTTCAGCTGGAAGCCGTAGCCGGGCGCCTCCTCGTGGTTGTGCATGGCATACATCAGGTCGTTCAGCCCGTTGTCTGCCAGGACGCGGAAGAGGTAGCGGTTGCCCACGTCGCCGGTGGTGAGGCGTGTGCCACGGGCACGGATGTCCTTTACCAGGTTGTCGAGCACCGCCTGCCGACGGTCGGCAGGCACCACGTCCATGAAGAGTGCCAGGGCGTTGGCACACTGGCTGCCGGTATCGTACTGGTTGGTGTCTGCGTGGAAGAAACGGGCGTTGAATGCCTGCTTCACCTCGTCAGCCAAGGCTCCGTAGGTCGCCGCGTCGTAGGCATTGCCCACCATACGTGCCGCCTCGACGAGCTTGCAGAGGTCCATGTAGTAATGTGCCGTGGCAACGATGGCTATCGAGGTGTTGCGCGAGAAGCCTGCCTTGTGGATACCGTCATAGTCGTACCAGTCGCCCAGTCCGAAGTCGACGATGTGGCCGTCGGCACGGGACGTCAGGTAGTCCACGTAGCGACGCATGCAGGGATAGTACTCGCGGATGAGCGAGTCGTCGCCGTATGCCTCGTAGTACATGAAGGGGAAGAGGATGAGCGTGCTTGCCCACTCGGGGGAGTCGGCAAAGGGGTCCATGCCCGGACCTTCGAAGATGACGTAGCGCGGAGCCGTGGTCGGCACCATGCCGTCGGGCTGCTGGGAGTCCGCCACGTCGCGGATGACCTTCCGCCCGAAGGTGGTCAGGTCGTAGTTGTAGAGCAGGCCCGGACCATTGAGGTGCACCTCCTCCAGCCAACCGAGCTTCTCACGGTGCGGACAGTCGGTGAACACGCCCTGCATGTTGCTGCGCACGGCACGGTCGATGAGGCGGTGTGCCGCGGTGAAGATGGGGTTGGAGCACTCGAAGTGTCCGGTCTGCGGGGCGGAGTTGTAGACGAAGCACGACTGTATCTTCCGGATGACAGGGAGCTTGCGGGGATTCTTCTGCCCTTTCATCACCGCTCCCTCGACCTGGATGTAGCGGAAGCCGTAGTAGGTGAAACGCGGGTGCCAGGTCTCTACCCCGTCGCCCTTGAGGGTGTAGGTGTAGTAGTACTGCCGCCCGGTCTGCCGCTGGTTGACGGCATGCTCCGGCGTCAGTGCCTCGCCGACGAGGATGGTCACCTGCTGGCCGCGCTTGCCCTGCACGGTAATCTCGGGGAAGCCCGCCAGGTTCTGACCCATGTCGAACATCAGCGCCGACGGGTCCACGGTGCGCTTGGTAGACACGCAGGCGGAGTCGACCTCGGCAGGGGTGAGCTTGTGCGTCCGCTGCACGTCATAGCGTTCCATGATTTTCACGGGCGGTGCCTGTTGGGGGCGCAATGCTCCCCGGGGCGCCTCCTGCAGCACGACGGGGTTCCACGCTGCGTCGTCGAATCCGGGGCAGTCCCACCCGGGCTGCTCCAGACGGGCATCGTAGTCCTCACCGCCGTAAAGGGTGTTGAAGGTGATGGGGCTGAGAGCGTACTTCCAGTCCGCACCGGACTTCACCACCTCGCGCGTGCCGTCGGCGTAGTCAATCACCAGCTGGAAGAGCAGGGTCGGCGCACCGAAGGCTACCTGGAGCTTGCGGTAACGTCCGCCTCCCATGACATTGTAGAAACCGTTGCCCAGGAGGACACCGGCGGCGTTCGCTCCCGGCTTCACGAGGTCGGTCACGTCGTAGGTATTGTAGTAGACGGTCTTGTCGTAGTCGCTGATGAGCGGTGTGAACTCACCGTCGCCCACCTTCGTCCCGTTGAGCGTCAGCTCGTAGTGCCCCAGTCCGCAGACGTAGGCCGTGGCGCTTGCCACCCGGCGGGATGCCGTGAAGTCCTTCCGCAGGCAGATGCTGCGCCATGCCAGCGAGTCGACAGCGTCCCAGGCAGCCTTCGCCTTCTTCAGGCGGGCACCTTCGTAGATGCGTCCTTCCGGGAAGCGGGCATCCTGATTCGTGATGGCGCCAATCCAACGGGCATCGAAGAAGTCCGCACGGGGTGCCAGACGGAACTCGCCCTCCCGGCTCCATGCCGACGGACGGTCCTGCTCGTCCCACACGCGTACCCTCCAGAAATAACGCTCCATGGGGCGGAGCGATGTCCCGCCGTAGGGCACCCACTGACTCTGGTCCGAGGCGGTCTTTCCACTCTCCCACACCACGGTCCGGCTGTCTCCCTGACGGGTATAGACCTCGACGGCATAGGCAGACTGCATCGTGCCGGCCTCGCCCTCCAGCTGCCACCCGAAGCGGGGCGTGGAGGCGGACAGTGCCAGCGGACGTTCGGCAGTCTCGCACGTGATGCGGGTTACGTCAATGGCTTGCAGCGTTGTCGCTGCAAGCCATGCGAGCATTCCGAGGAATGCAGTTCGTTTCCTGTTCATTCGTCTTGTGTTATTCGGTTACTCATCGTTCAAAGGACGTCGGGACAGACGAGGCGTTCCAGGGTGTCGGCATGTCCCACCTCCTTGCCGTCGACCAGCACACGCAGTCCCTTGCCCAGGTGGTAGCGGTCGCCGTTCTTGTCCCAGAGGATGGTCAGGTTGTGTCCGTGGTAGAGCACATTGTCCAGGCAGAACCAGTCCCACTTGTCCGCCGGGACGAGGGGATGCACCTCGAGGGTGCGGTCGGCACGCGGACGCAGACCGACAAGTCCTGTAATCACCAGGTCATTGAACGTCGAGTGGTTGTAGTAGCGGCTGCGCTCGCGGTCGCCCATGAGCCACTGCCCGTTGGTCTCGTCAAGGTACTCGCCGATGTACGGACGTCCGCGGCGGTACTGCGACTCCACGTACAGTTCCATCTGACGGAAGAAGACGCTGTCGGTCACCACGGGGGTCTCGGTGCTGTTCAGGTAGTTCGCCAGCCCGGTGAGCGTCTGCGACGTGGCGAAGGGCCAGATGGCACCGTCCCACTCGCAACGTCCCACGCCGTGGGTGCGGAACTCCGGGTGGCGGCGCTCGGCGGTGGTCAGACCGAAGGGAGCGGAGAAGCCCTTCTCGTCGGTGAGTTGCAACCAGGCGACTTCATACTTCTGCTGGTTGTCATTGGGGAGGTTGAAGTACCAGGGGATGTAGCCGATGGCCTCGCGCACGTTGGCGAGCGAATCGGGACGGCGGGTCTCGAAGAACTGCTGCTCCTCGTTCCACAGCTGCGTCTCGATGAGGTGCTTGAGCGTGTCCGCCTTGGCGGCATAGAGCTTCGAGGCGGCGTCATCGCCCTTCATGGCTGCCATCTTCGAGAGCGCCAGGGCGTTGCCGTACATGTAGCTGTTGATGGTCGGACGGGCATACTGCTTCTTGCGGCCGCCGCTGATGCTCTCCTCCATGCCGTCCTGCACGTCGCCCTGCCAGTAGAGTCCGCTCTTGAGGCGGTTGGTGCTCTCCCAACGCTTGTACTCGGCATCGAGGTCGCGATAGAGGTCGAGCATGTAGTCCCGGTCGGCATCCACGAGGTAACGCTCGTAGACGGCGGCGGGGTTCCAGGAGCTGAACTTGTTCATCTTCTTCATGGCACCGCCTTCATTGCCGCGGTACCACGTGTGGAGTATCTGGTCCAGGTACTGGGGGTCGCGCAGCCAACGGCTCTCATGGATGTGGTGGCCGATGGCGCACGCGATGAGATTATACTTGTCGGCGTAGGAGCGTTGCACGAGGAACTCCGTCATGCCGTATCCCGCCGGAGTGTTCTTGATGTGCTTGCGAAGGGTCCACCAACGGTAGTAGAACATCTCCTCAAAGTTCTTCTGAGGACACTCGAACAGGGGGACGTTCGCCCGCATCCACTCGGCAGCCTGTGCGTTGGGGATTGCCTGGACGATGTTCTCGTCCTCCATCGTGTTGAAGTAGTCCACGTAGTGCTTGAAGTTGTCGAACTTCAGCAGGGCAGCCTGCCCGTCCACGTCGTTCGACACCGTCTTGAAGTTGGCAATGCGGAAGGTTGCCTGCGGCTCCTCGGCGCCCGGATTGGGCATGTCCTCGAACTGGTCGGCCCAGGTGTCGGGTGTGGGGAAGCTCGTGCGTGCGCCCGTGCGGAACTTGATGCGCTCGATGCTGTGCACCGGGGCAAAGAACATCCGGGTCACCTTCTTCTCGCCGTTGTTCAGCGTCAGGACGGAGCTGCGGTTCTCCACCGAGAGGTCCATGCGGATATGGTAGACCTTGCCCGGCTCGTAGTTGCACACCGTCCCGTAACGCGCTCCTCCCTTGGAACGCATGATGCCTTCCTTCGTCAGGTCGATGCGCGCGCAGGCGACCCCGTCCTCATCGAGGAACTCAATCTCCAGCTCGCCCGCGTTGTTCTGGTCCGCCATCAGGTCGAACGAGACGGTCAGGTTCTTCGTGGCGGGAATCTTGCGCTCCGCCATCGCTGCGGCAAAGGGGTCCTTGTCGCGCAGGGTGAGCCACGTCTTGCCGGCTTTCTCTTCCAGCGACACCGGTGCCCAGACGTACGAATTGAGGTTCCACATGTCGAGGTCCGCCAGTTTCCTGTAGTCGGCAAAGTCCTCATCGGCGTGTGAAGCCGCCTCTGTCTGCACCGGAACGGGGATGTGGGTGACCCACATGTCCTCCTTGCCTACGCTGAAGCTCACCCACAAGTCTCCGTCGGGCGGCGTGCCGTTGCCCTCCTGGATGCCGCGTGCATACTGCGGACCGAAGGACTTGTAGTTGCCCGCATAGCGCATGGCGGGCACATCGCCGTAGACGAGGTTGAGCGTGGTGTACTCCAGTCCGTCACGGCTCAGCGAGATGGCAAGCGGCCAGCGGTACTCCGCCGGGTTGTAGATGGTGGCGTACGTGCCGTCGCTCAGCCGCTGTCCCCAAATCTTGGCGTTGCTGTTCACGAAGCCCTTCGCACGGAGCACGGGTTGCGACCAGGTGTTGCCGCCGTCCGCACTGACCGAGGTCAACGCATGCTTCCACAGCGCGGCAATCTTGCCGTCAGGCAAGGTGTACCAGTTGAATGCCTTATACGCCTTGTTGAGCGGGATGAGCGGTTCGTCGCGGTCCGCCTCTTCCACCCACTGCATGCGGTAGAGCGGATTGGCAAGGATTTCCTCACATGCCTGCCGGAACGCCTTGTCCTTGGCTTTCGTATAGAAGGGATAGGCAGCCTTGTACTTGCCGCCCTTCTCCGGGTTGAAGTCGTGGTTCAGATAGATGAAATAGATGGGTCCGAACGAGCCGTCCGCCTTGATTTCGCGCACGACACGGCCGATGCCGTTGCCGTCGTTCGGGTCGTCCTCCTTCTTGTGCAGGCAGATGCCGTAGTTGCCCATGGCTATCAGCTTGCCCGACTTGGAGACGTAGAAGCCCACACGCTGGTGCATGATGGCCTTCGTCCCCTTCTCTGCCACATAAGGCAGGTCGGGCTTGCGGAAGCCTTCGGGCACCTCATAGGCAGGGAACAGCTCCACCGGGTCGGTCCAGGTATAGCCGTCGGCGGAAGTCTGGAGGAAGGTGACCGAGGGCGGCACATGCTCGTCGACCGGGTCGGACAGGTAGTGCATGTAGAAGCGTCCGTTCCAGTACGCCATCATCGGCTGGTGGTTGTACGTCCAGCCATTGCCGTTCGAGGCGGACGGCTTCTCGCGGTTGGCACGCATGGTCTGTATGTTGTGCACACCCACCACGGGCGACAGCCTTCCGTCATGCGCGTTCGGGTCGGATAGCTCGGTGCCGGTGTAATGGATCAGCTCCTGAGCTGTCAGGCTGCCCACGGAGAACAGGGCAGCCGCAAACGTCATCACAAGTTTGTTCGAATAGTTCATAGGTAATATAGGATTGTTTTTTCAGTCGTTGCATTCGGGGCGTATCCGTTCACTTCGCCTGGTCGAGCAGGCCTTTCACCACGGCTTCGGGGGCGCGGAAGATGGTGCCGTGCTTGTGTCCCTTGGGGATGCTCACACTGTCGGTTATCGGGATGAAGTCGGCAAAGTCGCGCGTCTTCACTGCCCCGTAGATGTGGTTCTGGTAGTCGTCAAAGTAGATGAGGTAGTCGTCGCCCAGCTTCTCTACCGAGGGACCTTCCACCAGGAATCCGGTGAAGGGCGACGATGCGGCGGTGTAGGGTCCCGTGGGACGCTTGGCGAACGCCACCTTCAGGTTGCGGTTCGGACGGGTGTTGTCCTTGAGCACCATCACGTAGTCCTGCTCGCCCCGTTTCACCAGCGTGGCGTCGATGCAGCTGAAGCCCGGGTCGTAGAGCAGCTCGGGAGCGGAGAAGGTCTCGAAGTCCCGGGTGGTGACGTAGTAGAGGCGGTGGTTGTTGTTCTCTTCCTCCACGCCCAGGTCGAACTTCCGCTCGGGGACACACGACGAGTAGATGACCATGTAGCAGTCGTTCACATCGTCATAGAACCACTCGGGCGCCCACACGTTGACCGTCGACGGCACGGAGTCCATGGCAGGAATCCGCCGCTGGTCGCTCCAGTGCACGAGGTCCTTCGAGCGTGCATAGCCGAAGCCCGTGTTGCCGCGCCAGGAGAGCGTCCACACCAGGTGGAAGGTACTGTCCTTGCCCACAATGATGGACGGGTCGCGCAGGATGCTGTCGCCCAGCTCCGGCTTGAGCCAGGTCCCCGGCACACTGTCCCAGTGGATGCCGTCCGCACTGTAGAGGAAGCGCAGTCCCTCGTTGGCAGGTTCATGGAAAGAAGTAAACATATAGTAATCCTGGGGAGCTTCGTTTGCGGGTTGGCTGCATGCACCCAGCGAGAGCAGCGCGGAGAGTGCCACTCCGACCTTGGTCAGTGTTTTCATATTCAGATGGAATGTTTTAAATTGGTTCATTACTCCAGGTTGACAAAGATACACAAAAGATGACATTCATGTACGCACATACGACTCCGGGAACGCCCCAAGGTTTAACATTCAACGCATCTTTTAAGTTTCTTTCAGAGCCGCAACGAAACGGGCGCTCCCGCCCCTCCTGCTCCCGGCGGGAAAGGCGGACGCCGGCAGGGAAACCGTGCGTCCGTCTCTCCGCACGCCAGCCCCGCTCTCTCCCCCGGAAGGAAGTCCGACAGGGGTGCAGAGTGTGCCCGGCAGACAGCGGAACGGGCGGATGACAATTTGTCAAAATGTCAAACGAATCGCCCGAGAAGGGCCTTCCTTGCACCCAACTACGAGTTGGTGAGCAGAAAGCGCCTTCTCGGGCGATTCGCAAAATACACATTGTCGTTCCTTTCCTCGTTTTCCTGTCTTTTCATTCCACACTGACGCGGATTTTCCGCTTAAAAGTCAGCAAACCATCCGGACAGGCGTCAATATAACAGATGAGAAACAGAACGCCTCGTCCGTCTAAAAATGAAAACAGATAAAGAATCCCGACAAAACAGAGGCCTCTTTTCGTACGGACGCGTCGCCACGACGGTGCGGATGGGTCGGTACGGTGGTGCGGACCTGTCCGTACGACGGTGGAAACGGGTTCACACCGTGTCGGGAAAGGCTTCGCACCTCCGTTTTTGTGTTAACAGGATAAAAATACCGACCCATTCCGACGGTCGTATCTTAAAATATGTATCTAATTTTTCGCTAGAAGAGATGAAACTGTCAAAGTACGCGTCAGCTGAAAATGCCCAATCGGGAAATTATGACAGAGAAATCCGCCGGATGGCGTCACTTTGTCAATTCGCCTCCTCCCTCACGGCACGGACCGGCAGCGCATACGCATGTCCGGAACAGGTGAAGGGGTCGACCACCTTGACATCCCCCCGGAACATCATCGTATGTCCGCAGGAGGGCGCATCAGCAGGCGGAGCGGGCGCCGGGCCCGGCTTATGGTCGCGATAGGCATTGCCCGCTGTCCAGTTAATATCCGAACGTGGCATAGTCGACGACCTTTCCGTTCACATAGGTCCTCATGCCCTGTGCAGGCAGGAAGACCGTGCCGGACTTCGTCTCGTCGCAGTAGAAGCGGAAACCTTTCTGCGTGTCGTCCCACGTGCCGTTGGCATCTGCCATGACGGGCGGTCCCTCCTTCAGGACCGCACAGCGGGTGAATGCTGTGACGGGCGGCACATGGAAGCCCGGGGTACTCCACTTCGGCCATCCCGCACCAGCCGAGGTTGACCGGCATGAACTCGAAGACACGCACGTATGCTTCCTTTGCATGGAACGTCTTCACGCGGATGGTCTGCTCCACGTCGGCAGAAGTCACCCAGATGTGCCACGACCAGATGGCCTGCCCGCGTTCGTCCTTCAGCACAATGACCGCATTCCCCTCCTTGATGGTCTCCCGGGGGACGGCAAACGAGATGGTGCCCCGCCCCGGCTCGGCGTGGTAGCGGACGTCCGTCACCAGCCCCGGTTCGTCCTGCCACAGGATTTCCGCCGAAGTTAACGGGTAGGCATAGCCCTCGTCGATGTAGGGCTTGGTGATGGGGTAATTGATGTAGTTGACGAACTGCTTGAGCACGTAGGGGTTGGTGCTGGTGGAACTGTAGGCTGCCGGGTTGTCGGCTCCGTTGCGGATGGCGTTGCCGTAGACAAGGGGGAAGCAGTAGTGCCCCGGTCCGTTGATGACGTAGCAGTTCGCCGTGTTCTCCACCGCGTCGGCACCCGTCCGGTTCGAGAGGTTCCACGGACGGTCCGCCGTTCCCTTGGGCGGTGTGTTCATCAGCTTCTCCGCCGCCCCGTTGTGGACCACGGGCGTCTATTCCCGGACATACAGCGAGTAGGACCGGGGCTTCGTGCTGCCTTCCCCCGACCCGACAAAGCCGTTTGTCCAGCGGGGAGGCACGTCGGTACAGCTCTTTCCGCCGTCCAGCGAATAGGTCTCGCTCCAGGCGACAGGTGGCTCCCCGTCGCCCCGGCGGGAGGACCGAAGGTCAGGAAATCTGCCGTGATGGTGGACTTCCCGTCGTGTGTCGCCTCAAAAGGGAGGGTCACCGGATGGCCCGACGGCTCGCCGGTGCCAAGCAGAAGTCCGTCGGACAAGCCCGTCAGCGAACCGCGGAGGCTACCCGTACTGCCGAGGTAACCGAGGTTGGAGACATTGCGTATCTCCACGGTGTACCGGCAGACCGAGGGAGCGGGGCGGAAGATGACACGCCTCCGCCGGTACAGGCACGGATGGAGTCGAAGCGGTCAGTGTGTTCGTAATGCAGGAATTCCGTGTCGCTGTTGACACACACGGCGCGGTAGTGCCGGCGGGCAGCCGGATGCTGCCTCCGTGAATGTCGGCGAACTCGTAGACAAGCGCCTCTCCCCCGCCTTCGGGGAAGAAGTAGACCTTCATGGACGCCGGGTCCGCATCGGGCGAACGGCTCCAGTCGAACACCACCTCCACATCGTCCGCCTGCAGGCAGCGGCAGCAGAAGTCCTTGTGTTCACAGCCGGCAAGCAGCACGGCGAACAGGGTCAGCAGGATGTACAGGTTTCTCTTCATCGTCTGCCTCCTTTCCTTATATTATAGTTATTCCGTCCCAGGAGCCAGACGAGCGTGATTTCCGCCTTCGTCGGTCCAAACCAGTGACGGCGCGACCGGCGTTGCCAGGCATAACAAGTCTCCGTGGGGATATACGTGTCGTAAGTGCCACCCAGATAGCCCACGCCCAACCCGAAGTCCAGGTTGAAGCGGCGCGCCACAGGCAACGAGTAGCCATAGCTGATGCCGGCGCCGTAGGTCCAGTGACTGAGGTATCCCTCGCCACCCCACTCGAAGTCGTAGGTCAGTCCCTGAAGATAGATGCCGAGGTGATGTCCGGTGAGAGGCTTCTCTTCCGCCTTCCTGCCGAAGTAGCGCCGCAGTTCCAGTTCGCCGCCGTAAATCCGCCAATAGCGATGACGCGTGTCGTTCTTCCACCAAGCATACATCCAGCCGCCCGAGAGCGACCAGCGATTGCCGAGATAGAACTCCAGCGCCAGGTTCGGCACCAGCAAGGCATCGTAGAGCAGATTGGTCTTCACCGCCATATAGAGTGAATAGACATAGGAGGTGTCCCGTTCGACCAGCGTACGGACGCGCTCGCGCTCGATATAAATCGTGTCCTGCACGGGACAGGGAATTGCCGCCCCGTCCGTCGCAGCCTGCAACGGACCGTCGGTGTAGACCCTCAGGTGGGAGCAACGCAGGCTCGGGAAGAAGTGCCGTTCCATGTAACGCCAGGGGCTGCCTCCAGCCAGCATGCTCAACTGCCTCTTCCGGCTATCGGTCACCACCCCGTTGGTCAACACCCACTCGGGAGTGTGGCGCAGGATGTGAAGCACCGTGTCACGGTGGGCATGTCCGACTGTTCGACGAGGCGTTCCAGTCCGTCCCAGTCGACGCCCAGCGAGCGGGTGTCCATCCGAGCGAAGAGGCTGTGGGGTACCCGTGTACGCAGATAGTCCCCCAGCGCGTTCGTGCGGCGACGGGACTAGTGCAGGTTGAAGTCAGCCCGTCCTTCCGGCGAAGCACCAGAGACAATCTCCAGCCTCCGGACGGCATCCGGGGAACCGTCAGCCAACCGACGCAGTGCATCGAGTACCGACGAGAGATGTGCTCCGTTCTGCCGGTAGTCCTCATCAAGCCGTGCGTCGCCCTGATGGTAGTAAATGCGGAGGTCCAATGTATCGTTCTGTGCCTGTACCCGGGCAGCAGCCGTTCCGCAGAGCGACAGCATCCCTGCCCACAGAAGGACCTTAAGTGAATGTATCCTCATATCGTTTCGACCTTTTCATTTGACAGACGAAGGAGAACGTCGGCGAAACATCCAGCCGGTCTCCTTCCTTAGCACTGCAAAGTACGGAAGTTCAGGAGGGAAACGCCTGAAGAAAAGTCCTGATGTGTTTGCGGAAAGTATCTGAAGAAGGAAGAGAGGAGAGCCGTTCCGCCGAAAGGCATCCCCGTAAACAAAGAAAGGCACCCCCAGACCGAAGAAGCCTGCAGGTGCCTTCCCATCTCCCCGTATGTACGAAAAAGGCTGCATCCCGCGGTTGGGAGATGCAGCCCTTCTTAGAATTGACGGGGGTCCGCTGTGTGCGGATTATTCAGCACGCAATGTGAAGCGTTTGAATGCAGTCACGGTCAAGTCCTTGTCAGCAGCCTTCAAGAAGTCGGCAACTGTCATCTTGGCGTCCTGGATGTACTCTTGCTTGAGCAAGCAAACCTCCTTGTAGAACTTGCCGATGCGGCCCATGGCAATCTTCTCGATCATGTTCTCGGGTTTGCCTTCCTGACGAGCCTTGTCAGCAGCGATTTCCTTCTCTTTAGCCAATACGTCAGCAGGAACATCTGCTTCGCTGATGGCAAGCGGGTTCATGGCAGCCACCTGCATAGCCACTTCGTGACCGATGCGTTCAGCACCTTCCACAGCCTTGTTCAAGGCAACCATGGTGCAGAGGAAGTTCTTGTTCTGGTGATTGTAAACGGCGATGACAGGAGCCTCGATGGTCATGTAGCCATCCAGTTCCATCTTCTCGCCGGTGATGCCGCTGCGGTCGGTCACAGCCTGAGCCACCGTTGTGTCGCCCAAGGGGAGTGCCTTCACCTCGTCCAAAGTCTTGCACTTGTGTGCGATGGCAGCATCCAGGATATCGTTGGTCAGCTTCACGAAGTCTTCGTTCTTAGCCACAAAGTCGGTTTCACATTTCAAAGCGATGATTGCACCGAATCCGTCGGCAACCTTAGCCAGCACACAGCCTTCAGACGCTTCACGGTCAGAACGCTTGGCAGCTACAGCCTGTCCTTTTTCACGGATAATCTTCATTGCCTTGTCGAAATCGCCTTCAGCTTCGGTCAAAGCGTTCTTGCAATCCATCATACCGGCTCCGGTCATTTTGCGGAGCTTGGTAATATCAGCCATACTTACAGCCATAGTTTTCTTCTTTTTATTGGGTTAATGAATATTCAAAAGGGAGTTTTATAAAAAAGGATAAGAGTTGAAGGCTGAAGGTGAAAGTACAGGGACGGAAACACATCTCAACTCTCAACTCTCAACTTTCAACTCTTACCTATGTAGTTGCTTCAATCAGAGGATTAAGCTTCGTCTTCTTTAATGAAAGCAGCAGCTTTACTTGCATTGATAGCCTCTTCGGTTGATTTGTCGAGACGAGCCTTGGAAGCACCTTTCTTTCTGGTCTTCGGAGCTTCGCCGGCAGCTTCCATGTCAACTTTCTCGGCTTTTCTTTCTTCCAGACCTTCAGCGATGGCACCGCAGCAAGCGTCGAGGATAACCTCGATAGACTTGTTGGCATCGTCGTTAGCCGGGATTACGAAATCCACGTTGTTGGGGTTTGAGTTCGTATCAACGATTGCAAATACGGGGATACCCAAACGGTTGGCTTCACGTACGGCAATGTTTTCCTTCATGACGTCAACCACGAACAAGGCAGACGGCAGACGGGTCAGGTCGGCAATGGAACCGAGGTTCTTGTCCAACTTGGCACGTTGACGGGAGATCTGGAGGATTTCTCTCTTGGAGAGGTTGGAGTAAGTACCATCGCTTGTCAGTTTGTCGATGGTAGCCATCTTCTTCACAGCCTTACGGATAGTCGGGAAGTTCGTCAACATACCACCCGGCCAACGCTCGATTACGTAAGGCATGTTTATAGACGCAGCCTTGTCAGCTACGACTTGCTTAGCTTGTTTCTTAGTAGCAACAAACAGGATTTTCTTTCCTGATTTAGCGATTTGCTTCAGAGCCTCGGCTGCTTCATCAACCTTAGCTACTGTTTTATGGAGGTCAATGATGTGAATACCATTGCGTTCCATGAAGATATACGGAGCCATTGCGGGGTTCCACTTTCTTTTCAAGTGACCAAAGTGGCAACCTGCTTCCAATAAAGTATCAAATGTTACTCTTGACATTGTGTTTATTCTTTAAATCGTTTACATTCTTTTTTGTTTTCACCAACCACCGGGTAGTCCATCTTTCGGGAGTCCCGACAGTTTAGATACTAAACGAAGTTTCAAGTCGCTAAGTTCTTGAGTTTTTAAGTTCCTTGAGTTCTAAGCGACTTCCTCACGGAAGCACCACTTACAAACTTATAAACCAAAAAACTTATGAACTCAAATCAACGTTTACTGAACTGGAATCTTCTACGTGCCTTCGGACGTCCCGGTTTCTTACGTTCAACCTCACGGGCATCGCGTGTCATGAAGCCTTCGCTGCGCAGCGCTTTCTTATCGTCCGGATTGATTTTAACCAGTGCACGTGCAATGGCCAGACGGAGAGCCTGAGACTGTCCGGTGAAACCACCACCGCAAAGATTAACCTTAATATCATATTTTTCAGCAACACCCAGCTTGTTCAACGGTTGCTTTACGACATACTGAAGAATAGTTGATGGAAAGTACTGTGCAAGGTCGCGCTTGTTAATAGTAATCTTTCCTGTACCTTCGCTAACGAACACGCGAGCGATCGCGCTTTTACGTCTGCCTAATGCGTTTACTACTTCCATTCTTTATTATTTAAGTAAGTTGATATCGATTGATTTCGGGTTCTGAGCCTCGTGCTTGTGCTCGCTGCCGGCATAGATGTACAGGTTGCCCAGCAATTTGGCACCCAGACGGTTCTTCGGAAGCATGCCCTTCACAACACGGCGGAGCAATTTGTCCTCACCGTTGGGACGAGCCATCAAACGAGCCGGAGTAATCTCTCTTTGTCCGCCGGGATAGCCGGTGAAGTTCAGATAAATGCGGTCGTTCCATTTGTTTCCGGTCAATTTCACTTTGTCTGCGTTGATGATGATCACGTTGTCACCGCAGTCTACGTGAGGGGTAAAGTTGGGTTTATACTTTCCTCTCAACAGTTTCGCAACTTTTGCACCGAGGCGACCGAGCACCTGATCGGTGGCATCAACTACGACCCATTCTTTGGTCACAGTCTCTTTGTTTGCAGAAATGGTCTTGTAACTTAAAGTATCCACTCTTAATAATTTTTTAAATGTTAACTACTAAAAAACTTTTTCTTTTGCAGCGCTAACCACCCTCTTACCGGGCTATTAACACGCTTAATTCTAAACTTTTAGAGCGTCTAGATAATAATCGGCTTGCAAAGGTACGGTTTTTCCATTAATCTGCAAACAAATCATCTTTCTTTTTTTACTGCCAAAGATTAGCTAATGAGTTTATAGTGAACCGAAGAGCCCCTCCACAGAAGAGCTCCCGCAGACCGGGACAAGTATCATTTCGCTTCTGTGCCTCCAGCGAAAATATCAGTCCGGGAGGAATGACTCTCAACCGAATTGGCTACTTTTGCCTGTCATCATACATGGCACTTAATACTTAAATATACGATGTACATGAAACTATCTGTCTGTCTGCTGTCGGCCCTGCTGACAGCTCTGCCGGCATTCCCGGCATCTTCACAACCGGCGTCCGATGAACCGGTACAAGCAACTGCCAACCAGTGGAAGGGAAAACGGGTGGCCTTCCTGGGCGACTCCATCACCGATTCCGTCCGTGTAGGAACCACCAAGTGCTACTGGGAGTATCTTGCAGAATGGTTGGGCATCGACCCACAGGTGTATGCCAAGAACGGCAACCAGTGGGATGGTGTGCTGCGTCAGGCTGAACACCTGAAAGCCGAAGGAAAAGCGGTCGATGCCATCCTCATCTTCGCAGGAACCAATGACTACAATGCCGGAGTGCCCTTGGGCGAATGGTATGACTATACCCAGACGGAAACCGTCGTCAAGGGTGGAGGGACGGAGACTCGTGCACGCCGCATCCCGCAAACGAACGGCGCGACTTTCCGTGGACGTATCAACCGCGTCATGGATTACCTGAAGACCAACTTCCCCACCCAGCAAATCATCGTGCTGACTCCCATCCATCGCGGAGCGGCACGCTTCAGCAACGAGAACATCCAGCCGGAAGAGGCGTTCCCCAACAAACTGGGGCTGTATGTCGACTCCTACGTGTCGGCAGTAAAAGAGACTGCCAATGTGTGGGCAGTGCCGGTCATCGACCTGAACAGCCTGAGCGGGCTCTACCCGATGAATGATGCACATGCTCCCTATTTCCACACCCGGGACACGGATCGTCTGCATCCCAATGCCGAAGGGCATCGCCGCATGGCACTGACACTGATGTACCAGCTGCAGGCATTGCCTGCGTCCTTCTAGAAGCGTCAGGTACAAGGCAACGGAACACCCGGATACAGAGGAAGCATGTACGGCAACCATGCCGGCACAAGCCTCTGTATCCGGGTGTTTCTGTATCCGCTCCTTCAGCCGCGGTGCATCCCGACGACCTTGAATTCTTTCCCACTTGCCACGACACGCCCTTCAGCAACCAGTTCGGAGAGTGCACGTGCCAACGACGGACGCGCTACTCCCAGGATGTAGGCCACCTCCTTCTGATTGCGGATGGTCCCGTTCAGCTTCAGGTAGTTGAGCAACCGCTCTTTCAGTCCTTGCAAGGCAAACTCGTTGAGCTTGCGGCTCAGGAACAGGCTGCGTTCGGAAATGACCTGAAGGAAATTCTGCATCAGCCGCGGATTGCCGTGCATTGCCTCCAGGAAATTGTCCCGACCAACGGCAATTACCTCGCACGCCTCCTGCGCCTCCAGGTTGACCGGGAAACGGTTCTCGGACGCGAAGAGGAAAGCCGGCGCCAACAGCTCAACCGCCTTCAGATGGTCAATGGTCAGCTGCTTGCCTTCCGGACTGACCATCTGCGCCAGGGCGTCCCCTTCAGCCAGTATGTAAAGCGCCCGGCAGGGGTCTCCCTGCAAGGCGATGAAATCTCCTGTTTGATAACGGCGCACCGCATTGCCCGGCATCTCCAGCAAGGCCTTCAGTTCACTCTCCCGGATTCCGTCAAAAAGCGGATGGTCCAGCACTCGGGTCATGTTCATGATTTACATTCTTTAAGGGTTAGTGTCACATACGTTACAACTTCAGCCGATAGGAATCAGCATCTTTGCAGCACAAAAATAAGAAAAACCGCGCAGTTGCAGCGCCTAAAAAGACAAAACCATGACAGAAAATGCTATGTTTTGCTTCCAATGCCAGGAAGCAGCCCGTGGAACGGGATGCACCGTGAAAGGTGTATGTGGAAAAGACAGCCGTACGGCAACATCAATGGACCTGTTGCTCTTCGTCGTACGGGGTGTATCAGTAGTCACCGACGCCCTGCGCAAGTCGGGCCACAAGGTAAGACCGGAAGCGAACAACTTCGTGGTGGATGCCTTGTTCTCAACCATTACCAACGCTAACTTCGATGTGGAGAGCATCCTCGGACGCGTGGACCGCGGACTGGTGTTGCGCAACAACCTCATCGAGGAAGCCCGAAGCCTGGGTGTATCTCTTCCGGCCGTCGACGAACTGACGTGGAACGGCAGCCGCGAGGACTATGCAGAGAAAGCAGCTACAGTAGGCGTACTGCGCGAAACGGATGCAGACAGCCGCTCGCTGAAGGAGCTGGTTGTCTACGGATTGAAGGGTATGGCAGCCTATCTGGAACATGCGATGCGTCTTGACCATGACGACGAGTCCATCCATGAGTTCATGCAACATGCACTGGCAACCATCGCCACCAGCAAGCCGGCGGTCAACGAGCTGATCGACCTCGTGATGAAGACCGGTGAATTCGGCGTGAAGACCATGGCGCTGCTCGACACGGCCAACACCTCCCGTTACGGACAACCCGAGATGACACGGGTGAACATCGGCGTACGCAACCGTCCGGGAATCCTCATCAGCGGTCACGACCTGCGCGACCTGGAGGACCTGCTGGAGCAGACCAAGGACCAGGGTGTCGATGTCTACACACACAGCGAGATGCTCCCGGGTCACTACTATCCCGCCTTCAAGAAGTATGAGCACTTCGTGGGCAACTATGGCAACGCCTGGTGGAAACAACGCGAAGAGTTCAGCACCTTCAACGGACCGATTCTCTTCACGACCAACTGCATCGTGCCGCCCCTGCCCAACGCCAACTATAAGGACCGCGTGTTCACTGCCAACTCCACCGGTTATCCCGGCTTCAAGCATATCCCGACCGGACCTGACGGACGCAAGGACTTCAGCGAAATCATCGCCCTCGCCAAGCAATGTCAGCCGCCGACGGAAATCGAGCACGGAGAAATCCTGGGTGGTTTCGCCCACAACCAGGTGGTTGCCCTGGCAGAGCCTGTCGTGGAAGCTGTGAAGAGTGGAGCCATCCGCCGCTTCATCGTGATGGGTGGTTGTGACGGACGCATGAAGAGCCGCGAGTACTACACGGAGTTTGCACGCCGTCTGCCGAAGGATACGGTTATCCTCACTGCCGGATGTGCCAAGTATCGCTACAACAAGCTGGGCTTGGGCGACATCAACGGCATCCCTCGCGTGCTTGACGCCGGACAGTGCAACGACTCCTACTCGCTCGCCGTCATCGCCCTCAAGCTCAAGGAAATCTTCCAGCTTGCCGATGTCAACGACCTGCCCATCACCTACAACATCGCATGGTATGAGCAGAAGGCGGTCATCGTACTGCTCGCCCTGCTGAGCCTCGGTGTGAAGAACATCCACCTCGGTCCGACACTCCCCGCCTTCCTCTCTCCGGGTGTAGCCAAGGTGCTGGTCGAGAACTTCGGCATCGGTGGTATCGGTGAAGTGGAGAGCGACCTCGAACTCTTCGGACTGGGAGCCTAATCGATTCATAACCATATAGTCCCTAAAGACTCTCTTAGCGGCGCCAGCCGGCGAGTGATTCGTCGGTGGTGCCGCAACTTTTCAATCAAAAAGCCTCAACCATCTCTTGATACCTCAAGCAATTATGCTACCTTTGTAGCACTTTTCAATCCTCAGCAGGAGACGCCGGGTTTTGCTGCAGCCCTCAAGAAGGATAGCCAGACACACAAATATGAATTGGATAATATTAGTGCTTGCCGGACTATGCGAATGTGGCTTCACTTTTTGCCTTGGCAGTGCAAAGGAAGCCGCCGGAACGCAGCGGTTCTTATGGTATGTCGCGTTCGTCCCTCTCTACATTCTTAGTATCTATCTACTGATCAAGGCGACACAATCGTTACCCATCGGAACAGCTTATGCCGTTTGGACCGGCATTGGAGCAGCAGGCACTGTGCTGCTTGGTATCTTTTTCTTTCATGAGCCTGCCACAGCAGCCCGCAGCCTGTTTATCTCAACATTAATTCTCAGCATTATAGGACTTAAAATCGTATCAATATGACAAATTCATCTCGCCCAGACACTCATCAGGCGCCCTTCCGTCCCATGCGGAGGATAGGTCAGCAACTATCAGAAAAAGAAACACTCAATATCTTGGAATCAGCTACATCGGGAGTGCTTTGCCTGTTGGGTGATGAAGGATATCCCTACGGTGTACCTATCAGCCATGTCTACCACGACAGGCACTTGTATTTCCACACAGCATTGCGTGGACACAAGGTCGATGCTATCCGCAAGTATCCCAAAGCTTCATTCACAGTCATAACAAAAGACGATATACACCCAGCAGAGTTTACTACCTATTTCACCAGCGTCATCTGCTTTGGTCGGGTGCGCATCATTGATGACCCCGATGAAAAGATGGCTGCGACAAGACTGCTCGGACACCGCTTCTTCAAAGATGACGAAGAGGGGCTGGACAAGGAAATCAAGAAGTCTCACCAGGCCATGCACATGATAGACTTTACCATCGAACATATCACCGGAAAGGAAGCTATCGAACTCACCCGAATGAGAAAAAGATAAATTCAGACGTGAAATACAGAGGCACTTCTGCCGAAAGACTTCTACGAAAAACTTAATTTTGCATCATACAATCAAACAGATAAGATTAAAAGTCATGAAATTCCTGGAATTAGCACAGACACGTTATACCACCAAGCGGTATGAGGCTGATAAAAAAGTATCAGACCAACAGATTAAAGAACTGCAAGAGATCCTTCGCTTGAGTCCTTCTTCCATTAACAGTCAGCCTTGGAAGTTTACTTTTGTTGGTGATGAGAGCTTGAAGAAGCAACTTGCCTCGGTATCATTCTTCAATGAAGAAAAAATCAATGCTGCCAGCCACGTGATTGTTTTCTCCGTATTGGACGATATCGATGCTTTTGAGACCCGGATTAAAGCTCACTTGCCCGAGGGAGCCGTTGCCTATTTCCAAAATATGGTAAAGCCCAAAGGAGAAGCAGCTATCAAAAACTGGATGCAGCACCAAGTATACCTGTCATTGGGATTTTTCTTGTCGGCCTGTGCTGAAATGCAGATTGACAGTACCCCGATGGAGGGAATCGATACTGCTGCTTACGACCGGATCGTAGGCTTACAAGGCTACAAGACTCTGTTCGCCGTGGCCATCGGCTATCGTGACACAGAAGATCCCAACCAACCGACAAAGAATCCTAAGAAGCGTCTGCCACTCGACCAAGTGGTAAGCGTCCGTTAGAGCGTCTTTTCTTGGGGATATCCCAATAAAAGAGGGCGAAGGTGTGTCGTGATGCACGATGCACCTTTCTTTTTTTTATGCAATCACTCGAGATTTTCCACCACAGTCAATCTCTGTTGCCGGAGCTGATAATAAAGACTCTCTTAGCGGCGCCAGCCGGCGAGTGATTCGTCAGCGACGCCGCAACTTTTATTGTCAGAGATTGTTCATCAGACGCTATATTCAAAGTCCAAGGTCCCGTTCAGCGTGATGACATTCGACTGGTTATTCTTATCAGCAAACGTGACGTTATCCAGCTGGAGGGTTACAATGCCATTCGAAAAACCTTGGAAGATTATTTTTCCACTGACGTAGCGAGTGTAGTTGGTAATTTCTCCCTTTGCGGAAGGGATGTAGCCAATCCAGGTGTCGTCATGAAGAGTGAGCGTATACCCCTTGCTTACCATATACGGGAAGAAGTGATCGGCACGGAAAAGGATGCTGAGCAACGGATAGTACTGCACTCCGGCAGTCTCCTTCGGTGCCACTTCGATCTCAATCTGAACTGCAGTATGATTTACAAATTCGGAAAATGTACCAATATCTCCGGTAGGTTCCACATAGGGCTTGCCGTTCACCGTCACCCTGCGATGCATGTTGTCGGATTCGTTTCTGTAAGGAAGAGAACATAAAAAAGGAAAGCGAGGCCTTCATTCCGAACCTTACCCTTGACGTAGGACTTCGACTTCCTGTAAGATAGATAAGGAGAATAAATACCTCGCTCTGTATGATATACCCGTAAGGGCACGAATATACGCATACAAAGAGAGCGTCTTTCCCACATCATTCCGTTCTTACTTGTGAGTTGTCGAAATTCACGTCAATGGAACAAAGTGAAAATGCACTTTCTTTCAATATGTCTGCACACAACTTATGTATACGCGAGCAAAGATAGGCATTTTTGGGAAAAGACGCTCCATACTCAGATTAAGACTGCAAATATCCGCAATTTTATTGGTAAACATCCCATTAGCTTCAAGTTTCTGAGAACGGCACCAACGGACTGGAAGGAGAAATGCAGGGAAATAAAATAGCCTCCCAATCAATCGATTAAGAGGCTTTCTTCGTACTCGAAGCGGGACTTGAACCCGCACAGCCGCAATGGCCAAGGGATTTTAAGTCCCTCGTGTCTACCGATTCCACCATTCGAGCATCCTTCAGAGCGGAAAACGAGACTCGAACTCGCGACCCCAACCTTGGCAAGGTTGTGCTCTACCAACTGAGCTATTTCCGCAAGAATATGTACAATCATGAAAAGTGCATCGTCCGTTTCAGATGCGGTTGCAAAGGTATATGTTTTTTTGGATTTCACAAAAGTCGCCGCTACATTTTTCCGCCTCGCGGACTGTTCAGCAGGGAGCGGAAAGGAAGGGAAAGAAAAGATGACCGTCGGAACAGAATGACACAAAAACAAGACTTCTGCTTGACAGAATCAGTACTTTCACCGTTTCCAGCTAACGCGTCTTTTTGAAAAATCGACCAAAGCAGGGTATTTTAAGAATATTCATGCGATTTGGCTTGCATGATTATTCCGTTTAAGTCCCCAAAGCGCATACTTATGCAGCCAAACAATATTGTTTCACTCGTCAAACAATATTGTTTCACGTGTCAAACACTTGTGTTTGGTGTCTCAAACAATATTGTTTCATCGGCGAAACACATTTGTTTGACGTGCGAAACGCTTATTTTATAAAATTGAAAGATTTGTTTCACTTCATTCACCTCCAGTTTGTACGGGAAGGCACTCAATCGGGAACTATTGTTTTGAGGGGTAAAAACCGTCGGTTGAAAACAGGATGAATGAGGAAAAGGACAATTATCCGCCAGGAAGAAGGGAAAAAGAACGAAACGACAACAATGTGTATTTAGCAAATCGCTCCAGAATGCCTTCTTTGCGTTTCAACTCATCCTTGGGGCTGAAAACGGGCATTCTGGAGCGATTCGTTTGACGTTTTGACACTTTGTCAAGACAGCGGCCGTACAGGTACGACTCATTCGCCGGTACGCAGCAAGGCTTCTTCGGCTTGTTCGATTTGTTCGAAATGGAACTGGTCGACTGCAGCCTGCATCTGCAGGGCAATCTCCTCGGTACAGAGGTTGCCGATGCTGCCTTCATGGGTATGATGTACCTGCTTGTCCGTCGTGAACTTGCCTGCCTCGATTTCGAGTCCTACCTGCTTGTAGGCGTCGCGGAACGGTACACCCGAGGCTGCCAACCGGTTGACTTTCTCCACACTGAAGATGGGGGCATAGCGGTCGTCGTCGAGGATGTGGCGGTTCACCTCCATGCGCTCCACGATGTAGTCCACCATCAGCAGACAGTCCTTCAGCTCGTCGAATGCAGGGAGGAACACTTCCTTGATGATTTGCAGGTCGCGGAAGTAACCGGAAGGGAGGTTGTTGGCTATCATCATGATTTGCTGGGGAAGTGCCTGGATTTTATTGCATTTGGCACGCGTCAGCTCAAACACGTCGGGGTTCTTCTTGTGCGGCATGATGCTCGACCCGGTCGTACACTCGTTGGGGAGCTTCACAAAGCCGAAATTCTGGCTGTTGAACAGGCAGGCATCATAGGCGAGCTTGGAGAGCGTTCCGGCAATCGTTGCCAGGGCAAACGCCACGTTACGCTCCATCTTGCCACGTCCCATCTGCGCATAGACCACATTGTAGTTCAGGCTTTCGAAGCCCAACAGGCGGGTGGTCAGCGTACGGTTGAGGGGGAAGGAAGAGCCGTAGCCCGCAGCGGAACCCAACGGATTGCGGTTGCACATCCGGAAGGCTGCATGCAGGAAAAGCATGTCGTCCACCAAGCTCTCGGCGTACGCACCGAACCAGAGACCAAACGACGAGGGCATGGCTATCTGCAGATGGGTGTAGCCGGGCATGAGCACCTCCTTGTAGGTCTCGCTCTGCTTCTGCAACGTGTGGAAAAGGCGTTCGGTCAGCCGGGCGATTTCCTTCAGACGGTCACGTGTGAACAGCTTCAGGTCGAGCAGCACCTGGTCGTTCCGCGAACGTCCGCTGTGAATCTTCTTGCCTACATCGCCCAACCGACGTGTCAGCATCAGTTCCACCTGCGAATGTACATCCTCGATGCCTTCCTCTATGACAAACTCGCCGCGTTCCGCCAGTTCATAGATGCGCCGCAACTCATGCAGCAGCAGGTCCAGCTCTTCGGCAGTCAGCAGACCGATGCTTTCGAGCATGGTGATGTGTGCCATCGAACCGATGACGTCATACTTTGCCAGATAAAGGTCCAGCTCCCGATCGCGCCCCACGGTGAAGCGTTCGATCTCCTTGTTCATTTCGAAATTTTTCTCCCAGAGTTTCATGTTCGTGAAAAAGTAAAGGGTTATAAGTTTCGCACAAGCTCAACTTGAAAGTCGGCAAGGCGTCGTCAGCCGTTGTACGGGATGACGGCCAGCATCTCGGCAAGCTTCTCCAGTCCGTCCTGCATGGGTTTGGACACCATTCCCTTGAGGAACATGTTGATTTCTGCCTTGATGGTGAGCTTCATCTTGCATTCGGTCTCAGTGACAGGCAGCAGCTGAATCCACAGGTTGAAGGGGATGGGCGAATTTTCCGCCTCAAACTTGATGGTCTTCAACGGTTCACGGTCGACAATGCGGAGCGACAGACGTCCTACGGGGGACACATTGAAGCTCACCGAGTCGGCATCAAACCGGAGGTCTTCTATCTTGTCGGCAGGAATGCGGTCTTTGACAGCTTCCAGATGGTTCAGGTCGGAGAGCTTGGCATACACCTGCTCCTGGCTGTAAGGAATCATCTTGATTCCACTTTCAAATTGAGTCATATTTGTCTGTTTTAAAGATTTAGGAATAAAAAAGGGGGATGAGTGGACAATCCGACTTGTCCGCCATAAAACAAAAGAGAACGACCCGGAGGGCACAGAATCATGTCCCGGATTGTTCTCTTCACACTATCATTCAATCTGCGTTTACTTTACGTTCCAGTTAGCCGGATCTTTCCGCCACGCCTGCAACACCTCGATGTCCTCTTCGGCAATGTAGTCAGTGTCCAGCGCCACTTTCAATACTGCCTCATAGTTGGTCAGCGTCAACAGCTTCACATTGGCAGCCTTGAATGCCTCCACAGCAACCTGGAAACCATAGGTGAACGAAGCCACCATGCCAATCACTTCACAGCCGTTCTGACGCAGTGCTTCCACTGCTTTCAGGCTGCTGCCACCGGTAGACACCAGGTCTTCGATTACAACGACTTTCATTCCCGGACGAAGCTCACCCTCAATGAGGTTTTCCAGTCCGTGGTCCTTCGGTTTCGAACGGACGTACACAAACGGCAGGTTCAATTCATCGGCAACCAATGCGCCTTGGGGAATGGCTCCGGTAGCCACACCGGCAATGGCATCCACTTGGCCAAACTTTTCCAAAATAAGACGTGAGATTTCAATCTTCACGAAATTACGTAACGAGGGATAAGACAACGTTTTGCGATTGTCACAATAGATAGGCGATTTCCAACCCGAAGCCCAGGTGAACGGATTGGCCGGCTGCAGCTTGATGGCCTTAACCTTCAATAATTTCTCGGCGAAAAGTCTTTCCAATGTCTCCATAATCGATTTATATGTGTATAGTTTTTGGTGATATAACGCGCAAATATAGCAGATGATGTTTGAAGGACAACCATTTGCCGCTTTGTTTTTACAAAAATTAAGCGTCGATACGAATTGGCAAGATGTTCAAAAAAGTCAAAATGGAGAGCAGGCAGAGGTTCTGTACCGGACGAATGCCCGGCACGGCTAGTAGGTGCACCCCAGCGAAAGAACGCTGAAACGTATGCCAGGACACGCCATCAGGGCATCTGCACAGGCACGGATGGTGGCTCCGGTGGTGACGACATCGTCCACCAGCAGGACGTGCTTCCCTGCCAGTTCCTCGGGATGTCTCACCTCGAACAAACGTTCAGCATTTTCAAAACGTCCGCGGACACTCTGCCGGGTCTGTGTCGGGTTTTCACGCGTACGCACCAGGCGGGTCTCCAGCACCGGTATTCCGGTCTTCGACGACACACCGCGGGCAATCATGGCTGCCTGATTGTAGCCTCGTTCCCTCAAGCGTCCGGGTGCCAGCGGAACGGGGATGATGCAGTCGATGCCTTCAAAGAAGCCTGAATCAAGGATATCCCATGCCAGCAGCCGTCCGAAGAACACCCCGATGTCCGGCTGGTCATGGTACTTCAGACTGTAGATGATGTTGCACACCGCAGCCCCCTTCTCGTAAAGGAACAGGGCAGCGGTACGTTCCAGGGGAAAGATACCCCGGAAACGTTCCTCCATGAGGTTTTCGGGATGCAGGTGAAAGGTCGTGCGGGGAAGGTCCATCAGGCAGGGCAGGCAGATGTGCCTCTCCTCGACGGTCAGGAGACGTCCGCACATCAGGCACTGACGGGGATAAATCCAGTCGAGCAGGGTTTCAATCCATAAATTCATCATCGTCAGCCTCCGGCAGGCAACGACGGATGGCATCCATCTCATACCCCCGTCCGAGGGCGAAGCGGATGAGCTTGCCGTTGCGTTCATAATCGGTACGTGCCTTCACGTGCTTGCGTTTGGCGGCAAGCAGCGTGCGAAGTCCGTCGAGGTACTCTTCTTCGTCGAGCTCGTCGAGGAGTCCGGCATAGACTGCCGACGGGACTTTCTTCAGCTTCAGCCCTTGCGCAATCTTGTTGCGTCCCCACTTGTCAAACCGGGACTTGTCGTGGATGTAGAAACGGGCATAGCGCGCCTCGTCGATGTAGCGTTCCTTCACGAGACGTTCCAGGATGCGTTGCTGCGCCTCGTCGTCCATACCCCATGCCGTCAGCCTGGCAATCACCTCCGAGCGACAATGTTCTGCCGACGAGCAATATGCCGCGGCTTTATAGAGTGCTTCTTCTTCAGTCAGTTCTTTCATTGGCTAGCTTTTACCATACGGTCGTTGCCCGAGAGGTCCTTCCGCAGCTCGACGGACGGGAAACCCGCTTCCTGCAACAGGCGGACCGTCTCCGGACCGTATGCACGGTTGATTTCAAAATAGAGTGCTCCACCGGGATTCAATGCCCGACGGGCATAGCCTGCCACGGCACGGTAGAAACGCAGCGGGTCGTCATCGGGGACAAACAGTGCGGTGGAAGGCTCCCATAGCAGCACATTGCGTTCCATCTCCGCCTTCTCAGACTCTGTGACGTAAGGCGGATTGCTCACCAGGACATCCACCTGCCTGTCAGGGAGCGACGGTGCCAGTATGTCCTGCCGACGGAAGGTCGCCTCCACACCCAGCTTCCGGCTGTTCTCCCGTGCGACACACAGTGCCTCTTCGGAGATGTCCCAGCCCTCTGCCTTCACTCCGGGAAGGATGGCTGCCAGGGTCAGGAGGATGCAGCCGCTGCCTGTCCCCACATCCAGGATGGAACGCACCTGCCTCTTTTCAGCGTCGGCACCTATCCATTGCACCAGCTCGGCAGTTTCCGGACGGGGAATCAGTGTAGCGGGAGTGACGCGGAACGTCCGTCCGCAGAAGTCGGCTTCCCCTAAAATATATTGTATGGGTTCCTCCTTCTGCAAACGTTCCGTAATCTTTACCCACGCGAGACGTTCGTCTGCCGATAAAGTCCTATCTTTGCCCATGCAGACGTCCAGCCTGGTCACACGGAACAGCTTTTCCAGCATCAGGTAGGCGACAGCTTGTATTTCTCCGGGCGGATATATGCCCGACAACTGTTGCTTGAGGTAAGAGATTGCTTGCTTCATACTGTCTGCAAAAGTAGAAAGTTTAGCGCGAAAAGCATCAAACGGCGGCGTGGTTTTATTCCACTGACGAGGATTCAGCCGACAAGTAGTCCCGAAGACATCGTTTCTTTCCGGGACAGGTCCTGCCAACCCGTCGGTTTGCCGCCTGAGTCTGCGCAAGTCAAACAACACCACATTATGGACGAAGACGAAAAGTACATGCGCCGCTGCATACAGCTGGCACGCAACGGAGCCATGGGGGCAGCCCCCAATCCGATGGTAGGAGCCGTCATCGTGTGCGACGGGAAAATTATCGGCGAAGGTTATCACCGCCGGTGCGGACAGGCACACGCCGAAGTGAATGCCGTGCGTTCCGTGACCCAAACGGAACTGTTGAAACGCTCCACCATCTATGTCAGTCTGGAGCCTTGCTCACACTATGGCAAGACACCTCCCTGCGCCGACATGCTCATCGAAAAAGGCATTCCCCGTGTTGTCGTGGGTTGTGTGGACCCCTTTTCCCAAGTGTCGGGACGCGGCATCCGGAAGCTGCGCGATGCGGGAGTCGAGGTCCGTGTGGGCGTCCTGGAGCGTGAATGCCGCAACCTGATACGCCGCTTCATCACGTTCCACAGCGAACGGCGTCCCTACATAGTCCTGAAATGGGCACAGTCGGCAGACGGCTTCATCGACCTTGAACGCACGGAGGGCAGTCCGGTTGTGCTCTCTTCTCCCGAAACCCAGATGCTGGTCCACCGGCAACGTGCCTGCTGCAAAGCCATCCTGGTGGGACGGCGCACGGCTCTGCTTGACAATCCCAGTCTGACGGTCCGACATTGGAACGGCGAAAATCCGCTGCGGCTTGTCATCGACCGTGAAGGCAGCCTTCCGGATGATTTGCGGCTGTTCGACGGCAGTACACCGACAGTGGTGTTCACCGGACAAACCACCCGTCTGCATCCGGGAACAGAGTCTGTGACACTCGATTTCAGCCGCGACATCCTCCCACAGATGATGGACTTCCTGTACCAACGCAACATCCAGTCGCTGCTGGTGGAGGGCGGACGCGAATTGTTGCAAAGCTTCATCGATGCCGGTTTATGGGACGAGGTTTTCATCGAACGTACCTCCCATATCCTGGGGCAGGGTGTACCGGCTCCCGATATGGGTACATCCACCTGTTTCCGTGGCATAAAGCGCTTTCAATCGGACTATTTGCACTATTTCCGCCGTGCCGAATGGTCCGTCGATGAAATGTGCTGAGGTGTAGACAAATTAGGAAGTTTTATCTATAATTTTGTATAAAACTGCTCACCTTGTTAGTATAGTAGTGGAAATTGTTTCTATTTTTGCAGCTTGTAATCAATTATCATTTCAATGAGAAAGAACTCTTTATATCTACTTATAGGGCTATTGGCGATAACCTTCGCTTTCACTTCCTGTCTGGACAGCAACACCACGGAGTACGAACTGACTCCGGATGCAGCCATCACGGCGTTCTCCGTCGGGGACATCACCATGACAGACACCATCAAGACCAAGGACGGCAAAAAGGACTCTACCATCTATTACACAGTGCCTGCCTCCTCCTATAAGTTTTCCATTGACCAGCAGAACGGACGGATATTCAACAGCGACTCACTGCCTGTAGGCACCAAGGTGGACAAGCTGACCACCAGCCTCTCGTACTACGGCTACTATGTGACTTACCTGAAGAATGACAAAGATACCCTGTGGACGGACACCGACTCCATCGACTTCACCCGTCCGCTGACCTTCAAGGCCTATGCCCTCAACGGCAGCATCCGCCAATATCAGATAGAAGTCCGCGTGCACCAGCAAGACCCGGACTCGCTGCAATGGACCCGACTGACGGACACCAGCCTGTTCATCCCGGAAAATGCAGTCCATAAGGCAGTCTGTACCCCGGGCAAGCTGTACATCTTCGCCCAACGCGGAGAGAGCCTGCAGGTCACCTCATCCGCCAACGGCACTTCCTGGAGCGGATGGCAGACCGTTTCACTGCCGGGAACTGCCGACTACACGTCGGTAACGACTTTGGACGGACAGCTCTACATCCTGGCAGACAACAAGCTCTACCTCTCCGATGACGGCGTGACCTGGACGGCTGCCAACACCGAGCGGACCTTCGACAAGCTGTTTGCCGCCTCTCCCAAGCTGGGCGAGCTCTATGCTTTGTCCGGCAATGAACTGGTATCCGTCTCGGCTGACGGGACACAAGTCAGCGCGACCGGCACTGCCAACACCTACTTCCCGACACAGAACCTGTCATACGCAGCCACCACACCGGACAGCAACACATCGCTGGAACGTCTGGTCGTAGTCGGTACACGCGACGCCTCCCTTGCCAACGACACCACTGCCACCGTATGGGCCAAGCTGTCCAACGAACCGGCATGGTCCCACTATCCACAAGCCACCAACAACACCTATGGCTGTCCGAAGCTGAAGAACCTCGCAGCATTTGCCTATGACGGCAAGCTCTATGCCTTCGGTGGAAGCTATGATATCCCCAGCACACAGACTCCTCCGGTACGCCTTGCCCCCTTCCAGTATCTCTATGAATCCATGGACGGTGGCATCAGCTGGCATCCGCAGACAGAGAAGGTGATGCTGCCGAAAGAATTCCTCAACCGTACGGCATCCTTCTCCTACGTGGTGGACGAACACAACTTCATCTGGGTCTTCTGGAGCCAGTCGGCACAGACCAACGGACAGACGGAAGTGTGGCGCGGCAGAATCAACCGCCTGGGCTTTTAATTAAATAAGGTGTAGGCTTCAAACCGACAGAAACGAAGAAACCATGTCATATAAAGAACAAATCGACAAAAGCAGAATCCCGGTCCACGTCGCCATCATCATGGATGGGAACGGACGATGGGCCAAGCAACGCAACCAACACCGGAGCTATGGACACCAGGCAGGTGTGGAGACGGTCCGCAACATCACACAGGTAGCTGCGGAAGCCGGAGTGAAATACCTCACTCTCTACACCTTCTCCACCGAGAACTGGAACCGCCCCGCTGAGGAAGTGGCTGCCCTGATGACCCTCCTGCTCGACTCCATCGAAGAAGAGATATTCATGAAGAACAACATCGCCTTCCGTGTCATCGGCGACATGGAGCGGCTGCCTGAAGCTGTACGTACGCGGCTGGAACAATGCATCGAGCGTACCGCAGGCAACACCCGCATGACGATGGTCATCGCCCTGAGCTACTCTTCGAAATGGGAACTGACACGCGCCACACGGCTGATTGCCACTGAGGTGAAGGCGGGAAAGCTGGACGTCGATGACATAGACGAAGACTTGATAGCACACCATCTGACCACCCACTTCATGCCCGACCCGGACTTGCTCATCCGCACCGGAGGCGAACTGCGTCTCAGCAACTACCTCCTGTGGCAATGTGCCTACTCCGAACTGTACTTTTGTGATACCTATTGGCCGGACTTCAACGAAGAAGAGTTCTACAAAGCGCTCTACGACTACCAACAGCGAGAGCGGCGCTTCGGCAAGACAAGCGAACAAGTGGTCAATGAATAATGATAACCAGCAATGATGAACAGATTCTCAATTCATAATTCCGTGTTTAAGACAACATTCAGTGCGTTGTTCCTTGCCGGACTCACCATGGTGCCGGGACAGCTCTATGCACAAGAAGCAAACCAAGACAAGGTCAAGAAGCCCTTGATCCTCTACTCGGGTACACCCAAGCAATATGAAATCGGGGGCATCCGCGTGACTGGCGGCGAAGGCTACGAAGATTATGTCCTGATAGGACTGTCGGGACTGTCAGTCGGACAGACCATCACGGTGCCGGGCGATGAAGTGACCCAGGCGGTGAAACGCTACTGGAACCACGGTTTGTTCTCACAAGCCAAGATTGAGGCAGACAGCATCATCGGCAACAAGATATACCTCAACATTGCCCTGGTGCAACGTCCGCGTATCTCCGACATCACCTACCACGGCGTGAAGAAGTCGGAACGCGAAGACCTGGAAGCCAGCCTCGGCATGATGAAAGGCGGACAGGTGACTCCCAACATCATCGACCGCGCCAAGCTGCTGGCAAAACGTTACTTCGACGACAAGGGATTCAAGAATGCAGAAATCATCATCAACCAACGCGACGACCCCAACAAGACCAACCAGGTGATCGTCGACATCAACATCGACAAGAAAGAGAAGGTTAAGGTACACCAGATAACCATTGAAGGCAACGTCGCACTGTCCGAGAAGAAGATCAAGCGGACGATGAAGAAGACCAACGAAAAGGGCAAGCTCATCAACCTATTCAAGACCAAGAAGTTCATCGAAGACAACTACGAAGCCGACAAGGAGAACATCATCAGCAAGTACAACGAGCTGGGTTACCGCGACGCTACCATCGTGTGGGACAGCGTGAGCAACTTTGATGATCGCACCGTCGACATCCACATCAAAATCGATGAAGGACAAAAGTACTACCTGCGTAACATCAACTGGGTGGGCAACACCGTCTACCCGACCGATGTGCTCAGTTCCATACTCGGCATGAAGCGAGGCGACGTCTACAACCAGAAGATGCTCAAGGAACGTACGCAGGACGATGAAGATGCCATCGGCAACCTCTACTACAACAACGGTTACGTCTTCTTCAACCTCGACCCCGTGGAAGTGAACGTCGACAACGACTCCATCGACCTGGAAATGCGCATCGTGGAGGGACCTCAGGCTTCCATCAATCGCGTACGCATCACCGGAAACGACCGACTCTATGAAGACGTCGTACGACGGGAACTGCGTACACGCCCCGGCGACCTCTTCAGCAAGTCCAACCTCGAACGTTCCTACCGAGAATTGGCACAGATGGGACACTTCAACCCCGAAACCATCGACCCGAGAGTGGAACCGGATGTCGAGAACGGAACGGTCGACATCAACTACGTCCTCGAATCAAAGGCAAACGACCAGATTGAGTTCTCTGCCGGATGGGGACAGACCGGAGTCATCGGTAAGCTGAGTCTGAAGTTCACCAACTTCTCCATGGCAAACCTCTTCTCGAAGAATGAAAACAAACGGGGCTTCCTCCCGCAAGGCGACGGTCAGACCCTCACCATCAGCGGACAGACCAACGGTAGCTACTACCAGTCATACAGCCTCTCGTTCTTCGACCCCTGGTTTGGAGGCAAACGACCGAACCAGTTCTCTGTCACGGCATTCTATTCGCGGCAGACGGACGTGAACGACAGCTACTACACCGACTACTACAACAACTACATGAGCTATATGTATGGCTACGGAAGCTACAACTCCGCCTACTATGGCTACGACGCATACTACGACCCGGACGAATCGGTACAGCTCTACGGTGTATCGCTCGGATGGGGTAAACGTCTGAAGTGGCCCGACGACTACTTCGTGCTCACCGCCGAGCTCGCTTATCAGCGTTATGTGCTGAAGGACTGGCAGTACTTCCTCATATCCAACGGTAAGTGCAACAACATCAGCCTCGGACTGACACTATCACGAAGCTCCATCGACAACCCGATCTTCCCCCGTACCGGTTCGGAATTCTCGTTCTCGGTGAACTTCACCCCGCCCTACTCCTGGTTTGACAAGACCGACTACTCCAAGCTTGCCACCTCCCCCAGTTCGGAGAGCTACCAGGACGACATGCAGAAGAAGTACAAGTGGGTGGAATACCACAAGTGGAAGTTCAAGGCACGTACCTTCACCGCACTGAGCAGCGCCAACAAGTGCCCCGTACTCATGACACGTGTCGAGTTCGGATTGCTCGGTCACTATGACAAATACAAGAAGTCACCCTTCGAGACCTTCTACATGGGTGGTGACGGTATGACCGGCTACTCCAGCACTTACGCTACCGAGACCATCGGACTCCGCGGTTACGAGAACGGTTCGTTGACCCCCTACGGCTACGAAGGATATGCCTACTCGCGCATGACCCTCGAACTCCGCTACCCCGTGATGCTCGAAGCCTCTACCCAGATTTACGCCCTCGCCTTCGCTGAAGGCGGTAATGCCTGGACCGACGTGAAGAAGTTCAATCCCTTCAACATGAAACGTTCCGCAGGTGTCGGCGTACGTATCTTCCTCCCGATGATCGGTCTGATGGGTATCGACTGGGGATACGGTTTCGACAAAGTCTTCGGACGGAGCAACCACGGCGGAAGCCAGTTCCACTTCATCATCGGACAAGAATTCTAAGACAAACGGAAGCAGGCAGACCGACAGCCGCCACCAGCGACGCCCGGCTGCCTGCCCCGTCCCAACAACCACTTAATACTCAAACCACATGAAAAAGTCTGTTTTCTTACTCATCGCGGGATGCCTCCTGGCACTCAGCGCACAGGCACAGAAGTTTGCCTTGATTGATATGGAATACATCCTGCAACACATCCCGGCATACGAACAGGCTATGGCTCAGATGGATGCCGATTCGAAAAAATACCAGAACGAAGTGGAGGCCATCAGCCAGGAAGCAAAGAAGCTCTACGAGGCTTACCAACAGGAAGCCGACAAGCTGACCGCCGCCCAGCGCACACAACGCGAGAACGCCATCGTCGCCAAAGAAAAGCAGGCAGCCGAACTGCGCCAGCAATACTTCGGTCCTCAGGGAACCCTGGCACAGAAACAGCAGCAACTGCTGCAACCCATCAATGACAGCATCTACGAGACCGTCAAAACCATCTCGCTCCGGCGAGGACTCTCCCTCGTCCTGGACCGCGCCTCGGACCATGCCATCATTTTTGCCTCACCGGCCATTGACATTAGCGATGAAGTGCTCTCTATACTAGGTTATTCCAATTAAATGCCTAACTTTGCGCCGTTAAACAGAACTATCAATACTAACTCATTATTCTAATAAACAAAGCTATGTTGAAAAGAATCATCCTATTGGCAATCATTGTCATCCCTATGAGTGCACTTGCACAGAAATTCGGTCACATCAACCCCCTGCCCATCATGCAGGCAATGCCGGAATACACCAAGGCACAAACTGAACTGCAAGAGCTCCAGAAACAATATGAAGGCGAAATGAAAATCATGCAGGACGAACTCGCCAAGAAGAGTTCCGAGTACGACAAACAGCGTGACTCACTCCCGCAGAACATCCGTCAAAGAAGAGAAAGCGAGCTCCAGGACCTCTACGCACGCCTCCAGCAGTATGCACAGGAAAGTAACCAGAACATGCAAAAGGCTACCCAGGAGAAGATGGCTGAAATCAGCAAGAAGATTGAAACAGCCATTCAGGAAGTCGGAAAGGCCGGAGGCTTCATCTACATCTTCGACCAGACAGCCGGAATCCCCTTCATCAACGAGACGCTGAGCACCGACGTCAGCGCACAAGTGAAAGCCAAGCTCGGACTCAAATAAGCCGCAGACACGCGAACAACCATATCCAAGGCACGGAAGCAACCCCATTGCTCCGTGCCTTTTCTTTTGCCCCTGACCGCCACAGCCTGCCCCATCCCCCGCCCGGACTGAGAATCTGCCCCCTCATCCTTTGATTATTCATCCGATACACGTACCTTTGCAAGAGTGATAAACAAACGTGTGATTAAAAACTTAAACAGCAATTCTATTATGGTAAGACGCTTGATATGGATAGCGCTGTGCCTGCTCCCCCTGGGAGTATGGGCGCAGACACAAGCCCGATTCGGCTATCTGAACTACTCCGAAGTCCTCAAGGCACACCCCCAGTACGCTGAAGCGACCGCACAGCTCGCCGGTCTCGAAGGCAAATACGACGCAGAGATACAGCGCTCGGAGGACGAGTTCAACCGCAAGTACGCCGAGTTCCTCCAGGAACAGAAAGACTTCCCCCAGAACATCATGGTGAAACGGCACAAGGAGCTGCAAGAGCTCATGGAGAAGAGCATCGCCTTCAAGAACGAGATACGCGCCACCCTCAAGACCGCACGCGACAAGATGCTCGCACCCCTCACCATCGAGCTCAATGACGCCATCGCACGCGTGGCACTGAAGTACAACCTCGACTACGTGCTCAACACCGAAGAACGTAACTATCTCTTCATCAACCCGGCTGTGGGCATCGACATTACCGCCGACGTCGAAACGGAACTCGGCATCCTCCCTGCCACGAACACCACCCCTGCCCCTGCGCAGACAGCCAACTAACCACGCACCGCAGACACACATGATGAATACCGCCCTACCAACCCGCCCGGGAGCCATCGGAGTGTTCGACTCCGGCTATGGCGGGTTGACCATCCTAAGTCGTATCCGGGAGCACCTGCCCGCATACGACTATGTTTATTTAGGCGACAACGCCCGCACTCCTTACGGGACACGCTCCTTCGAGATTGTCTACGAGTTCACGCTCCAGGCGGTCAACCGCCTCTTCGAGATGGGTTGCCATCTCGTCATCCTCGCCTGCAACACCGCCTCCGCCAAGGCACTCCGCAGCATCCAGCAGAACGACCTTCCCCACATCGACCCCTCGCGGCGCGTGCTCGGCGTCATCCGCCCCACTGCCGAACGCATCGGTGCGCTCACACGGACGCGCCACGTCGGCGTGCTCGCCACGGCGGGCACCATCAAGTCAGAGTCCTACGTGCTCGAAATCCGGAAGCTGCACCCCGACATCACCGTCACGGGAGAGGCATGCCCCCTCTGGGTCCCCCTGGTAGAAAACAACGAGTTCGACAAGCCCGGCGCCGACTACTTCGTCCGCCAGCACATCGACCGGCTGCTCGCCAAGGACCCGGACATCGACGCCATCATCCTGGGCTGCACCCACTATCCCCTGCTCTACCGCAAGATACGCGCCTTCACCCCGTCCCACATCGCCGTCATCCCACAAGGCGACTACGTGGCTGAGAGCCTCCGTGACTACCTGCACCGCCATCCCGAGATGGACGCCCGTTGCACCCGCCGGGGCACCTGCCGCTTCTTCACCACCGAGTCCGTGGAGAAGTTCCGCGAGTCCGCATCCATCTTCCTCGACTGCCCCATCGACGTGGCAAGCATCGAGCTGGAATGACCGACGCTGACAAAGTGTCAATCATCCGCCCGACTTACATTCTGTCAAACGAAACCCCTCTATTTGCCCCGCTTTCGCCCCCGTGGACGAGGCGGTGGATTCCGAGGGCACTCTCGGGCGATTCGCAAAATACACTTTGTCGCTCTTCTTCCTCCATTTCTTTCATTTCTTTCCATCCACACATGAATTTCCCGCCAAAGCGTTATGACTACATCGGTACGAACGTCAGAACGACAGACAGAAAACAGAAGCCCACTTCCGTCTGAAAATGAAAACAGGTAAAGAAAACAGACAAAACAGACCCTTATTTTCGTACGGACGAACGACTACGACCGTGCGGACACGCTGGTACGGTGGTGCGGACGCGTCCGTACGAACGTGAAAAGGGGCTAACAGCGCGGTGAGAAGGGTGCCGCGCTCTCGTTTTTATGTTAACGGAAGAAAAATAGAGCCTCGTCCGGACGTCCGTATCTTAAAATATGTATCCAACTCCGCGCTGGAAAGGAGAAAAATGCGAAAGTACGCGTCAGCTGAAAATGCCGAATCAGGAAAAAAGGAAAGGAAAATCAGCAAAACAAGAACAAAACGACAAATCAACCCTGTCGCGAAAAGAGGGGCGACCCACCGGCCGCCCCATCGTGTCACAGGAGAAGTTCCCCGGCACGGACTACTTGCCTGCGCCCTGCAGGATGCCATAGCTCACACCGTTCTCAATAAAGGTCTTGCAGAAAAGCAACACAAGGCATCGAGCCCATGAAGAGAGGTGCTTCCACGGCGACAGGTTCATACGTCCGCCCTTGGGCGAATGCCGAGGCTGCCGACAGCAACCCCGCGCAACAAAGAATCAGTTTCAGGGTCAGTTTCATAGTATTTGTTTTTAAAGTGTGTTCGTTCAGTGCATCAGAGCCCTGTTCCCCAAGTGCCACGGTCGAGGCTGCGGTAGCTGATGGCCTCGGCGATGTGCGGGACCCCGATGACGGACGCCCCCTCCAGGTCGGCAATGGTGCGTGCCACCTTCAGGATGCGGTCGTAGGCACGTGCCGAGAGATTGAGCCGTTCCATCGCCTGCTTGAGCAGGGAGAGGCTCTTCGCGTCGGGCTGGGCATACTCCGCGAGCAACGCCGACGTCATCTGTGCGTTGCAGTGGATGCCGGGGTATTCGCGGTACCGTTCCTCCTGTATCTGCCGGGCGCGTATCACCCGCTGGCGGATGTCGGCGCTGCGCTCCCCGCGCCGGGAGTCGCTCATCTGTTCGAACGCCACCGGGACAATCTCCACCTGGATGTCGATGCGGTCGAGCAGCGGACCGGAGATGCGGTTGAGGTAGCGTGCCACCTGTCCCGGAGAGCAGACGCACTGACGCGTCGGATGGTTGTAGTAGCCGCACGGGCAGGGATTCATCGAGGCGACAAACATGAAGCTGCACGGGAACTCCACGCTGTAGCGGGCGCGCGAGATGGTGATTTTACGGTCCTCCAGCGGCTGGCGCAGCACCTCCAGCACGCTCCGGCTGAACTCCGGCAGTTCGTCGGCAAAGAGCACCCCGTTGTGCGCCAGGCTTATCTCGCCAGGTTGCGGGTTCTGTCCGCCGCCGATGAGTGCGACCGACGAGATGGAGTGGTGGGGCGAGCGGAAGGGACGGCGGGCGATGAGTGCCGTCCGGCTGCCGAGCTTGCCTGCCACCGAGTGTATCTTCGTCGTCTCCAGGCTCTCCGCCAGGGTCAGTGGCGGAAGGATGGACGGGAGCCGCTTTGCCATCATCGACTTGCCGCTGCCCGGCGCACCGATCATGATGAGATTGTGCCCACCGGCTGCCGCCACCTCGAAGGCGCGCTTGACGCTCTCCTGCCCCTTGACGTCGGCAAAGTCCAGTTCGAACTCGGTCTGCTCGCGGTAGAACTCCTCCCTCGTATTGACCTCGGTGGGTACCAGGTCCTGCCGTCCGTTGAAGAAGTCCACCACCTCGTGCAGGTTCTCCACGCCGTAGACCTTGAGTTTGTTGACCACTGCCGCCTCGCGGGCATTCTGCCGGGGCACGATGATGCCCTCATAACCCAGCTCACGCGCCTTGATGGCGATGGGGAGGGCTCCCTTGATGGGTTGTAGGCTGCCGTCGAGACTCAGCTCGCCCATAATCAGGAAGTTTGGGAGGCGTTCTTCCCGGACGAGACCTACCGACGCCAGGATACCCAGCGCCATGGGGAGGTCGTATGCCGACCCTTCCTTACGGATGTCGGCGGGTGCCATGTTGATGACTATCTGATGGGCGGGAAAATGATAACCGTTGACCTGGAGGGCGGACATGATGCGTTCGTGGCTTTCCTTCACCGCCGAGTCAGGCAAGCCCACCAGGAAGAACCTGATGCCGCGGGAGCTGTTCACCTCGATGGTCACCGGGATGGCATCGATGCCCTGGACAGCCGCCGCGAAGAGTTTCACTAACATGATATTTCGTTTTTAAGGATACACACAACCATAGGGACAGGCAGGGGCGCCATCCGTCCGTGGAGCGGACGGGGCACCGGCAGGGTCAGCGCTGCCTGTTCTTCTTTTCCCGCTCTTTTTCACGGACGAGCAGGGTGTCGAGCTCCGCCTTCACCTCGTCGAGCCGTGCCGAGCGCAGGGCGACGCGCCGTTGCGGGGTGAGCAGGATCATCTGCGGCAGGTCGGTCACGCCGAAGCGTTTCACCATGTCGCCTTCCCACCCTTCGAAGTCGCATGCCTGCACGTCGGGCAGGGAGTCATTCTCCTGCAGGTCCTTCCAGCGCCGTTTGTCGGTCTCGAGCGAGACGTTGATGAAGGTCACCTTCTCCTTCTTCTTGTCCTTGGCTTCCTTCAGGGCGAGGATTTCCTTCTGGAGTTCCAGTCCCCCCGGCTGCCAGCCTGCCCAGAAGGTGACGACCAGGAAGTCGCCTCCGTACTGATAGGCGTTGATGAACTTGTCATACTTGTCCTTGATGCGGAAGCTTGCGATGTACTTGCCCGTGTCTGCCTGGATGACGTCATCCAGGTGCAGCCGCAGGTCCTGTACGATGGGGTTGTCCTGCAACTTGCCGCTCATGAGCTTGATGACCTCCTCGATGCCGGCATAGTCGGGCGTATCGGTCTGCGCATAGTAGACATTAAGCAGATGGGCGCCTACGGGCGAAAAGGGATGCTTGCGGACGTACTCCTTCACGGCGTGCCGGATACTGTCCGGCGGACAGGCACGCAGGGAGTCGGTGAAGTGCTGGAGGGCGTCATTCTCCACTCCTCCGCGCAGGGAGAGCGAGTCCCAGCAGGCGGTGTCGGCGGTCAGCTCCGTCTCCGTCCCGCGGTCGGCGAAGACCGTGCAGAAGCGTCCTCCGGGGAAGACCAGGGTGAGCTGTGCCGTCGTGTCGGTCTGCAGCTCGTAGGTGAATTGTCCGTCCTTGATGACAATGGTGTCGATGCGGCTGTGCGCCGTGTCGGGGAGGATAACCAGCGCCTTTCCCTCCGGGATGCCCTTGAGCGTCCCCTTCAGGGTGAACGTGCGGCTGTTGTCCCTGCAGGCAGCCAGCGCCAGCAGGAGTGTCAGGATTATGCAGGAAGTTCTCATCATAGTGTAAGCTTTTCAGGACAAAGGTAAGGCTTTTAACACGGACGAGCACCATGCTGCGTCCACTTTCTTCACCCAAAGGGGCGGACGGAAGGCGTCGGGGGAACCTCCGTGCGACAAAAAAGGAACAATCCGGCTCCCGTGGTACCCCGTTTTTTATTACTTTTGCACGCCTTTAGTGAAAGACATTGTCACAGGATGACCTATAACCCCTTATAGTAATAAAGCAATATCGGTATGACGACAAACAAAGATTCTCGGGAGAGTATGAGCGCTACCATAGGGCGGCGAGTCGACCTCCTGCTGCGCACCGGCCAACTGCTCGTAGAGAGCGCTGCCGACACCAACCGCATCGTACGCAACATGAAACGCGTGGCTGCCTATCTGGGCATCCCGGAAGAGAAGCTCCACATTGACGTGAGCTACACCATGCTCCAGGTGAATGTGAGCGATGACCAATACTCGTACACCAAGTTCCAGAAGTGCGAGAAGCACGGCATCAACATGTCTGCCATCTCGGAGGTCAGCAAGCTCTCGTGGCGTGCCATCGAAGAGGACTACACGCTCGACCGTTACGAGCAGGAGCTGGAACAGATACGCCGGAAGCCGCGGAACTACAAGCCTTACCTGGTCGCCATCTGCGCGGGATTTGCCTGCGGCGGCTTCTGCAAGCTCTTCGGCTGCGACTGGATTGCGTTCCTCTTTGCGTCGCTGTGCGCCTTCATCGGATTCCGCGTCCGGGCGCGGTGCATTGACTTCGGCGTGAACGTGTACATGAGCATCGGCATCGCGGCATTCGTCTCCACGTGCCTGGCTTATGCCACCTCGTTCACCGAACTGTCGTCGACCCCTTACCATCCGCTGCTTGCCTGTGCGCTGTTCATCGTGCCGGGCGTCCCCCTCATCAACTTCGTGGACGACATGATTGACAACTACCTGCTCGTGGGCATCACCCGCGCTGCCAACACCGTCATGATGATGGGCGCCATGGCCTTCGGCATCGTGTTCGCCATGCGTCTGCTGGTCATGAAGGACATCACCATCAGCGACAAGTTCAGCGAGCTGAGCATGACGCCCCATGACCCCTACTACGTCTATGCCATCGCGGCAGCGATAGCCGCCATGGGCTTCTCCACCATCTTCAACGTGCAGCGCCGCCTGCTCTGGGTGGTTGCCATCGGAGGCATCATCGCTGTCTGCACGCGCAACTTCGTCAACTTCGAGCTGGGTTACGGACCGGTCATCGGCTCGTTCACGGGTGCGCTTGTGGTGAGCCTCATCGCGCTCAAGGCCGTCCACTGGTTCCACGTGCCCAACCACGTGCTGACCATCCCGTCGGTCATCCCCATGGTGCCGGGTGTGCTGATGTACCGCGGTCTGCTGGGACTCATCAACATGCACGGCGTCATCGGCGAGGTGACCCATGCGATGTCGAACGGCATCAACTCCGCACTCATCATCCTGTGCATCTCCCTGGGCGTTGCCATCCCGAACATCTTCCTGCGCAAGTACATCGCCAAGTCGAAGAGCCAGCGTCTGGCTGTCATCCTTGCGGAACGCCGGAAACGCGGGAAGTTCATCGAGTGGTGAGTCGCAGCGTTGCGTACGCAGATTCGGGGTGGAAAACCATCCGCTTGTCGGGGGAAAAGACTAACTTTGCGCATCAAACCTCAAGCCTATGTTTACACAAGAAGATATCAAGCACCTGCAAGAGGAGCTGGAGAACTCCATGGCAGGCATGATGGGCATCACCCTTTGCCCCACTGACGACAACACCGTACGCGCCACCATGCCCGTGGACCGGAACACCAGCCGTCCGCCCGGCATACTCAACGGGGGAGCCTCCCTCGCACTCGCCGAAACCCTGGCGGGCTACGGTTCCTACGGAATCCTGGGAACGCACACCGCTGCCTTCGGCATACAGGTCAGCGCCAACCACATCGCTGTCGCCCGTATGGGAGAACGCGTCGTCGGGGTCGCCACCCCGCTGCACATCGGCCGCTCCACGCATATCTGGGACGTGGCAATCACGTCGGAAACCACCGGCAAGCTGGTATCCAGCATCCGGGTCGTCAATTTCATTGCAAACGTCCGCGTATGAACACCGACGAACCGCTCCTCACATCCCTGATCGACACACTCACCGGACGCGGCGTGTGTTTCGCCCTCTACCGCCTGCCCTGGCAGGAGGAGCTGCACCTGGTGTGGCAGGAGGACGCCGTACCCTACATCATCCCCCACATCGAAGACCTGAACGACCTGCAAGGGTTTGTCCTCGCCCCTTTCCATCCGGGCGACGACTGCCCGTTGCTGCTCATCCGCCCCGAACACGTCGTGCACGGTGCGGAGAAGATACAGCGTATCCGGACCGACGAGCTGCCTTCCCATCCCGGAGGCAGACCGGCGGACCTCCCGTCCGACAGCCGGGCACGCTACGAACGGGCGTTCCGTCAGTTCCATGACGCACTGCACGGCGGGACGTTGCGCAAGCTCGTCCTCTCCCGTCAGCAGACGCGGGAGCTCCCGGAGGGCTTCTCCATCGGACGGACGTTCATGGACGCCTGCCAACGCTATCCGCGGGTGATGAACTACGTCTGCTACACGCCGGTCAGTGGTCTGTGGATGGGTTGCACCCCGGAGATACTCCTGTCCGTGCAGAAGGGTGAAGGGCACACCGTCTCCCTCGCCGGCACGATGCCTGTGACCGACGGCGTGGAGCCTACCGACTGGGACGAGAAGAACCGCCGTGAACAGGAGTACGTGAGCGAGTACATCCGCACGTGCCTGTCCGCCCACGGTCTGGAAGCCCGGGAAGAAGGGCCCTATACCGCCAGGGCGGGAGAGCTGGTCCACCTGAAGACCGACTTCCGCTTCCCCCTGCCGGAGCCGCGTGCCATCGGGAACCTGCTCGCCGACCTGCACCCCACCCCTGCCGTCTGCGGGCTGCCCAAGGAAGAGGCGTACCGCTTCATCGCCGGACAGGAAGGCGTCGACCGACGTTACTATGCCGGCTTCGTGGGCTGGATGGACCCGAAGGGCGACACGCAACTCTACGTCAACCTGCGCTGCATGGAGATACAGGGGCACACGGTCGTCCTGTATGCCGGAGGGGGCATCCTCGCCTCGTCGGACGTGGACTCCGAGTGGGAAGAGACCGAGCACAAGCTCGCCACCATCGGACGGACGGTCTTCAACTGACCGGGAGGGAAGGACGCCCTCCCCGTCCACACGTCAACCCAAACCTCGTCACCTAATCATATAATAATGTATAGCGATAAGAAAAGCGTGCTGCAACTGGCAGCACTCCTGCGTGCACACGGCATCCGACGCATCGTCATTGCGCCGGGGAGCCGCAACATCCCCCTGACACAGACCTTCACCTCCTGCACCGACTTCGACTGCTACGCCGTGACCGACGAGCGCAGCGCGGGATTCTTTGCCTTGGGACTTGCCCTGGAAAACGGACAGCCGGCTGCCGTATGCTGTACATCCGGCTCGGCACTGCTCAACCTGCACCCTGCCGTGTCCGAGGCTTACTACCAGCAAGTGCCGCTGCTCGTGCTCTCTGCCGACCGTCCGGCTGCCTGGATCGGGCAGATGGACGGACAGACACTGCCCCAGCCCAATGTCTTCGGGTCACTGGTGCGCCGTTCGGTGAACCTGCCCGAAGTGCGGAGCCAGGAGGAGGCATGGCACTGCAACCGACTCATCAACGAGGCCCTGCTCGCACTCGACCACCACGTGAAGGGGCCCGTACACATCAACATCCCCATCTCCGAACCTTTCTTCGACTTCTCCGTCACGGAACTGCCGACCGAACGGGTCATCCGCCGCTACACCGGCATGGAGGACCCGAACCTCCGCGACCGCCTCGCAGCCACCCTCGCTGCCTGCCCCCGACGGATGCTCATCGGTGGGCAGTCTGCCCCGGAAGCGGACTTCGTGCTGCCTGAAGCCTGTGCCGAAAGCTTCGTCGGCGTGACGGAAAACCTCTGCAACGGCTCGCTGAAGACCTTTGCCACCCCGCATGCCGACGCCCTGCTCTATGCCGCCACGGCGGAGGAACGGGAGGTGCTCGCGCCCCAGCTGGTCATCACCTACGGTGGGCACATTGTCTCAAAACGGTTGAAACAGTGGATTCGCCGACTGCCGGAAGTGATACACTGGCACATCTCCCCCGACGGGGATACGCCCGACGTCTTCTGCCGGCTGAGTGCGGTGTTTGAGATGGAACCTGCCGACTTCTTCCGTCAGCTGGTCCCCCTGCTGCCACAGCCCGGTGTGACCGGGTCCGCCTACGTGGAGGAATGGAGGCGACGCAGCCTGACACACCCGTTACCGGCATTCGGCTACTCCGAGATGGGCGCCGTCACCGGACTGCTCGAACGGCTCGCTCGGCACACCGAAGGACACGTCACCGTCCACCTTGCCAACAGCTCCACCGTGCGCTACGCCCAGCTGTTCCCCGTCGGACAGCGGATCACCGTGCGCTGCAACCGGGGCGTGAACGGCATCGAGGGGTCGCTCTCCACCGCCATCGGCTATGCAGCCGCCTCGGAGGACCTCAACTACATCCTGATCGGGGACCTCAGCTTCTTCTACGACATGAACGCCCTGTGGAACCGCCACATCCGTCCCAACGTGCGCATCCTGCTGCTCAACAACGGCGGCGGCGAAATCTTCCAGTCACTCCCCGGACTGTCGCTCTCCACCCAGGCGCACAACCTGGTGACCGCCTCGCACCGTACCACGGCACGCGGATGGGCGGAGGAACGCGGCTTCGCCTACCAACCCGTCCGCAACGCACACGAGCTGGACCGGGCATGGGCAGACTTCACCGCTCCCGAAAGCGACTGCCCCCGCCTGCTCGAGGTCTTCACCGACAGGGAGGAGGACATCCGCCAGCTGAAAGCATACTATCATTTGCTGAGACGCGACTGACAACCTGACAAGAACACATCAAAACATACCTAGCATGGAAAAAAGAGAATGGATTACGATCAAGGAGTATAACGACATCCTGTTCGACTTCTACAACGGCATTGCCAAAATCACCATCAACCGTCCGCGTTACCGCAACGCCTTCACCCCCGTCACCACGTCGGAAATCAGCGACGCGCTGCTCTACTGCCGCGAGTGCCGGGACATCAACGTCGTCGTGCTCACCGGCGCCGGCGACAAGGCCTTCTGCAGCGGCGGCGACATGCACGTCAAGGGACACGGAGGCTACGTGGGACCTGACGGTGTGCCCCGCCTGAACGTGCTCGACGTGCAGAAGCAGATACGCTCGCTGCCGAAGCCCGTCATCGCCATGGTCAACGGCTACGCCATCGGGGGCGGTCACGTCCTGCACGTCGTCTGCGACCTCACCATCGCTTCCGAGAACGCCATCTTCGGACAGACCGGACCGCGCGTGGGAAGCTTTGACGCCGGGTTCGGCTCGTCCTACCTGGCACGTATCGTCGGGCAGAAGAAGGCCAGGGAGATATGGTTCCTCTGCCGCCAGTACTCCGCGCAGGAGGCACTCGACATGGGACTGGTCAACAAGATCGTACCCTTCGACCGGCTCGAAGACGAGGTCGTGGAGTGGGCGGAGACCATGATGCAGCACAGCCCGCTCGCCCTCCGCATGATAAAGGCGGGACTCAATGCCGAACTGGACGGACAGGCGGGCATACAGGAACTAGCCGGGGATGCCACCATGCTCTACTACATGACCGACGAGGCACAGGAGGGTGGCAAAGCCTTCCTGGAGAAACGCAAACCGGACTGGAGCAAGTATCCCAAACTCCCCTGACGCGATGACGGACCTGCAACTGGATATCCTTCCCTACCGGCTCCACTTCAAGCAGCCGGCAGGGACCTCGCGCGGTGTGCTCACCACGCGAAAGGTATGGTACGTCCGTGCCACCCGTCCGGACGGGAACGCACGCCCCGGCGAGGCGGAACTGCTCGGCCTGCTGCGCTCGCCGCACGGACAGGCGGACTGTGGCTGGGGCGAGTGTGCACCGCTCCCGGGACTGAGCTGCGACGACGTCCCGGACTATGAGGAGACCCTGCGACGCGCCTGCCGGCTGACGGAAGCCGACGGACAGCTGCCCGACGACCTCCTGCGCGACTATCCCTCCATCCGCTTCGGACTGGAGACCGCCCTGCGCAACCTCCGTGCCGGAGGGGAATGGCGTCTGTGGGACAGCCCCTTTGTCCGCGGGGAAGAGGGCATCGTCACCAACGGACTCATCTGGATGGGCACGTTCGACGAGATGTATGCACGCATCGAGGAGAAGATGCGGACGGGCTTCCGCTGCATCAAGCTGAAGATAGGCGCCATCGACTTCGAGCGCGAACTGGCATTGCTCGACTTCATCCGACGCCACTTCTCCCCCGACGAAATCGAGCTGCGCGTGGATGCCAACGGAGCCTTCACGCCTGCCGACGCCCCGGAGAAGCTGGAGCGTCTCGCCGCCTTCACGCTGCACTCCATCGAGCAACCCATACGCGCCGGACAGTGGGACGAGATGGCACGCCTCTGCCGCACGTCCCCCCTGCCCATTGCGCTCGATGAGGAGCTCATCGGTGTGAACGACCCTCGCCGCAAGGCGGAACTGCTCGACCGCATCCGCCCCGCGTTCCTCATCCTCAAGCCCTCGCTCCACGGCGGACTTGCCGGAGCGGAAGAGTGGATGCGCCTCGCCGCCGAACGCGGCATCCGCTACTGGGTCACCTCCGCACTGGAGTCGAACGTCGGGCTCAACGCCATTGCCCAATGGTGCGCCACACAGCACCCCGCCATGCCGCAGGGACTGGGCACGGGGCTGCTCTTCACGGACAACATCGACAGTCCGCTCACGATGAAAGGAGAGAAGCTATGGTTCAACCGGTGACCCCTTCCGCCCGTCCCGACATCCACGCCGCCCTGCAAGCCTTCCTCGACGAGTGGCACGACGGCCGTCCGACCGTCGGCGTGCAGACTTCCGGCTCCACGGGGACGCCCAAGCATATGCAGGTCGAGAAGTGCCGCATGGAGGCAAGCGCCCGGCTGACCTGCTCGTTCCTCGGACTGCAACGGGGCGACACCGCCCTGCTGTGCATGCCCCTGCAATACATTGCCGGGAAGATGGTCGTGGTCCGCTCCCTCGTGTGGGGACTCCGGCTCGTGACCGTCCAGCCGTCCGGGCATCCGCTCGCCGATGTGGACGAAGCCCCCGTGTTCGCCGCCATGATTCCCATGCAGGTCTACAACTCCCTGCAGGTGCCGCGCGAACGGGAACTGCTGCGCCGGGTGAAGCACCTCATCATCGGTGGCGGCGCGGTGGACGACTCCCTGGCACGTGCCCTGAGGGACTTCCCCCACGCCGTGTGGAGCACCTACGGCATGACGGAGACGCTCTCGCACATCGCCCTGCGCCGCCTCAACGGCGAGGAAGCCTCGCAGTGGTACACGCCGTTCGACTCCGTCCGCATCCGCCTGTCGGAACGCGGCACCCTGGTCATCGACGCTCCTGCCGTCAACCCGCAGACGCTGGAGACCAACGACATCGCCGAGCTGAACGAGCGGGGACAGTTCCGCATCCTCGGCCGTGCCGACAACACCATCAACACGGGCGGCGTGAAGGTGCAAATCGAACAGGCGGAAGCCCGGCTTGCCCCCATCCTGCCCTTCCCCTTTGCCGTCACTGCCGTCCCTGACGTCCGACTGGGGGAAGCCGTCACCCTGCTCTACGCGGCGCCGTCCGAACAGCCGGACCTCCTGCAACGCTGCCGCGACGTGCTCCCTCCGTACTGGTGCCCGAAGCACTGCTACCGCGTCGCCTCCATTCCGCAGACGGGCAGCGGCAAGGTCAGCCGGGCGGAAGTGAAGGAGCTGGCGCGTCGGCTCGCCAAGGGGTAACCCTCCCCTCCGTCGTCCGGGAGCGCGGTGTCAATTTGTCAAAATGTCAAACGAATCGCCCGAGAAGGGGCTTCCTTGCGCCAAAATACGGATTGGTGACCGGGAAGGCCCTTCTCGGGCGATTCGCGTTTTTCAACATGCCGGCGTTTTCCTCTGTTTCCTTTCCTTCTGCCATCATCTCCCCTCCCTTCATTCCCTTCCGTCGGTCTTTTCACACGGACGGACGCAATTTCACACCTGCGGAATCATACTCCCTTGTGCGCTAAAAAATGCAGACAGGTCCCTGTTTTCGTACGGACGAACGACTACGACGGTGCGGACACGTCGGTACGGTGGTACGGACGCGTCCGTACGAAACCAATCACAGGTGCTTTTGACTCTGGAAATGGGTGCGGAAGATGCTTTTTTTGCGTTATAAAGAGTGTAATTATTTAAAGAACTGTTTATTCTAATGCATTCCGACGGACGTATCTTAAAATATTTAACGCACAATTTTCTAATTGGGACAAATTTGCGGATTTGTGCGTTACCTGAAAACGGCAAATCGGGAAATTGTGATGTTAAAACCGGGGAAACGGCGTCATTGTGACAAAATGAACAGAATCAATTGACAATGGACAATTGATAATGGACATTCACCGCCTGACGGACACATCCCCACGCCGCAAGACAATTGTCAATTATCAATTGTCAATTGTCAATTGAGCCGTTGTCAATTGTCAATTGAGCCGTTGTCCATTGTCAATCGAATCCTTATCTTTGCAGCGGCAAAACAAAGACATCCCATGACTACTCCAAAAATCGCGCTCGTGAAGCAAGAGGTGTACCAGGACCTCTACGTCTGTCCCACCTCGGAAAAGGACGCGGGCAACATACTCTTCTCCTCGCAGGGAAGGGTCGGTCCCATCGGACTGATGGCGGAACTGGACGCCGACTTCTACATCGTCCACGAAGAACCGCAGTGGGAGACACAAATCTATCGCAAGGTCATCCCGCACCTTGCCAAGCACCTTTACCTGCTCAAGACACAGACGCTCGACAAGCTCCCCGGACAGGAGTTCAAGCGCCCGGGCAGTCCGCATGCCAACGGCGACTTTGCCGTGAGCTGCTACGCCGTCGACTGGGGAGCGTATGACATCGTCATCTCCATCAACGTCAGCCTGCCCACACGCCTCATCCGGCAGTATCCGCACACGCTCTTCGCCTACATGATAGGCGAGGCGAACATGGCGACACGGACGGCACGCTTCGGCTACGACGTCACCCTCAACCAGCTGGCACGGGGCATCGTGGCGGAACGGTGCGGCGCGGTGGACTTCCCCTACACCTTCGTCAGCGGAGACACCCTGGAGCGACTCCTCGCCGCCAAGCTGGGACGCCCCTCGAAGAGCCGGGGTGTGTTCATGGAAATCAACTCCACCCGGGAACGCCCCGTGACGCGCGTCCCCGAACACTTCCGTCCGCTCGTCGAAGAGGCGGGGCAGGAGGTCCTCCTCCACCGCCAGCTCATTGCCGAGAACCTGGAGAGCATCTACGATGCCAAGTACTTCATCAAGATGGGCGGACGCACCATCCGCGGCAATTCCGTAGCCGAGGCCATCTCGCTGGGTACGCTCGCCATCATGAACCGCGACGAGGTGATTCACAAGGAACTGATTACCGACGCCTGCAACGTCAAGACAATGGACGAGGCCGTCGCCCTGGTGCGCCGGCTGGAGGCTGACCCGGCGGAATACGCCCGTCTGCTGGACGAGCAACGGCAGAACCTGACGCGCCTCTTCTTCCACCTTCCGCTGAAGTCGCTGGCAAACTGCCTGAAGGACAAACGCCGACGGAACCGCCCGGCTCCCTACAACGCCGTGAGCCGGGTGCTCGACCACCTTGCCTTCATCAAGGGACTGCACTTCTGACACGCAACCCATCACCCGAAAAACAAGACCATGCCCATGTACGCCCCCATCCTGCTCTTTGTCTACAACCGCCCGACGCATCTGCGCCGCACGGTGGAAGCCCTGCAAGCCAACGTGCTGGCAGGCGAAAGCGACCTCTTCATCTACGCCGACGCCGCCCGGGACGCCGACGCCCGCCCTGCCGTGGACGAGGTACGAGCCTACATCCGGCACATCGGGGGCTTCCGCAGCGTGACCCTCATCGAGCGCGACGAGAACTGGGGACTGGCACGCAACATCATCGACGGCGTGACGACCCAGGTGAACCGCTTCGGACGGGTCATCGTGCTGGAGGACGACCTGGTGACCGCCCCCTACTTCCTCACGTTCATGAACGACGCCTTGGAGATGTATGCCGACGAACCCCGTGTGGGGCACATCCAGGCGTGCGACTTCACCCGCGACCCGTCGCTCCCCGACACCTTCCTCATCCGCTGGACAGGCAGCTGGGGCTGGGCAACGTGGGCTCGCGCGTGGAAACATTTCAACCCCGACGGCCGCGCCCTGCTCGACGAACTGCTCGACCGCAAGCTCGACCGTACGTTCGACTTCGACGGCAAGTACGGCTACACGCGGATGCTCCGCCGGCAGATTGAGGGGAAGAACAACTCATGGGCCATCCGCTGGAACGCCAGCCTCTTCCTCAAGGGCATCCTCTCGCTCAACGTCGGACGCTCCCTCGTGCAGAACGAGGGCTTCGACGGCAGCGGGACCCATTGCGGCGGGGGCGGACTCTATGCCACCACGCTCTACCCGGACCGCTTGCCCGTGGTGCGCATCAGCCCCATCGAGGAGAACGCGGCTGCCCGTCGGGCATACGTCCGCTATTACGCCCGCACCAACTCCTTCTTCGCCAAAGCCCTGCGACGCATCAAGCGCACCCTGCGCGGAGACTTCGGGGCGTGAACGGACGCACCCGTCCCGCGGCACCTCCCGTCGGTGTGCCTGCCCCGCGAGGCGTCCCGCAACCCGGACAACAGACCGGCGGACGACGCCTGCCCTCCGTCAACTAACCCGTCCCCGCGGCGGAAGAACTCAAAAATATTACCTACCTTTGCACGACAATAAGGTTGCGGATTCCTATGAGAGTACTTATCATCAACACCTCGGAAAAGACGGGCGGTGCGGCGATTGCGGCACGTCGCCTGATGGAAGCATTGAAGAACAGCGGCGTACAGGTACAGATGCTCGTGCGCGACAGGCAGACCGACGCCGCGGATGTCGTGGAGCTGCCCCCCTCGTGGCTCAACATGTGGCGCTTCATCTGGGAACGCCTCGTCATCTGGAAAGCCAACCGCTTCAAGCGGCACAACCTGTTCGAGGTGGACATCGCCAACACAGGCATCGACGTCACGGAACTGCCGGAATTCAAGCAGGCGGACATCATCCACCTGCACTGGGTGAACCAGGGCATGCTCTCGCTCAAGCAACTCCGCAAGATAACCGCTTCGGGCAAACCCGTCGTGTGGACAATGCACGACATGTGGCCCTTCACGGGCATCTGCCACTATGCCGACGACTGCGCACGCTATGAGACCGGCTGCTCCCACTGTCCCAAGCTCTACGGGAAGGGGCGTGCCCACGACCTTGCCTGGAAGGTGTTCCGGCAGAAGGCGCAGTGGATGGCGGAGAGCAACATCCGCTTTGTGGCATGCAGCCGCTGGCTGGAAGGACTGGCGCGGAAGAGCCTCCTGCTGCAAGGCAAGCACGTCACGAACATCCCCAACGCCATCAACACCCAGCTCTACCATCCGCATGACAAGCAGGCGGTGCGCCGGAAGCTGGGGTTGCCCGCCGACCGCAAGCTCATCCTCTTCGGCTCGATGAAGACCACCGACAAGCGCAAGGGTGTGGACTACCTCATCGAGGCGTGCCACCTCCTCCTCCGCGACCATCCGGAGCTGGAAAGCCGTGCCGGCGTGGTCCTCATGGGCAAACAGGCGGAAGAGAGCGCCGCCCTCCTCCCCTTCACGTGCTACAACATGGACTACGTCACCGACGAGCACCGCCTGGTGGACATCTACAACGCCGTCGACCTCTACGTCACCCCCTCGCTGCAGGACAACCTGCCCAACACCATCGTCGAGGCGATGGCATGCGGCATCCCCTGCGTGGGCTTCCACGTGGGCGGCATCCCGCAGATGATAGACCACCTGCACAACGGCTATGTGGCGGAATACCGCTCCGCCTCCGACCTGGCAAACGGCATCCACTGGGTGCTCTCCGAACCGGGCAATGAGCTGAGCGAGGAGGCACGGCGGAAGGCGCTTTCGAGCTACTCCGAGCAGGCTGTCGCCCGCCAGTATATCAACATCTACAACCAAGCCCTCGAACACTGACATGCACACCCACTTTCATCCAAAGTTCTCCCTCATCACCGTTACCTACAATGCCGGAGCGGTGTTGGAGGACACCATCCAGAGCATCATCACACAGACGTACAAGAATGTGGAGTATATCCTCATCGACGGCGCCTCGACGGACAACACGATGCGCATCATCGAGCGTTACCGTGACCACATACACACCGTGGTGAGCGAGCCGGACCAGGGGCTCTATGATGCCATGAACAAAGGGCTGTCCCTTGCCACGGGCGACTACGTGTGTTTCCTGAACGCAGGCGACTGTCTCCACGAGGACGACACCCTGCTGGGCATGGTCCACTCGGTGGCTGCCAGCCATGAGGCACCGTGTCCGCCCGACGTCCTCTACGGCGACACGGCGCTGGTCGACAGTGAGGGCCATTTCCTGCGGATGCGCCGCCTGACCCCTCCCGAGCACCTCACGTGGAAGAGCTTCCGGCACGGCATGCTCGTGTGCCACCAGGCCTTCTTCGCCCGCCGTGCCATCGCCCCGCACTATGACCTGCGCTACCGCTTCTCGGCGGACTTCGACTGGTGCATCCGCGTCATGAAGCAAGCCCGGTACCTGCATAACACCCACCTGACACTGGTGGACTACCTCGACGAGGGACTCACCACGCGCAACCACCGCGCCTCGCTCATCGAACGCTTCCACATCATGTGCCGCCACTACGGCACCGTCCCGACCGTGATGCGCCATCTGTGGTTCGCACTCCGCACGCTGACACATCCGAAAAGAGTGCAGGCGTAGGAAAATCTGCAGCAAGCGTTGCATGTTAAATTCTTTTGTACTACTTTTGTTGCACGAACTCAATTGACAAAACATTAATCGTATAGACTTCTATGACTGATTCGAAAGCAATCCTGGAACAAGCACAGGAGAAAATGGACATGGCTGTCATGTACCTCGAGGACGCGCTTGTACACATCCGTGCCGGCAGGGCCGACGTCCGCCTGCTCGACGGCATCCGCGTGGACTCCTACGGAAGCATGGTCCCCATCAACAACGTGGCTGCAGTGACGACTCCCGATGCACGCAGCATAGCCATCAAACCGTGGGACAAGAGCATGTTCCGCGTCATCGAGAAAGCCATCATCGACTCCGAGCTCGGCATCATGCCCGAGAACAACGGCGAAATCATCCGCATCGGCATTCCGCCTCTGACCGAGGAACGCCGCAAGCAGCTCGCCAAGCAGTGCAAGGGCGAAGGTGAGACCGCAAAGGTCAGCGTGCGCAACGCCCGCCGCGATGCCATCGACGCGTTGAAGAAGGCCGTGAAGGACGGTATGCCTGAAGACGAGCAGAAGAACTCCGAGGCCAAGCTGCAGAAGGTGCACGACAAGTACATCAAGCAGATCGACGAGATGCTCGCTGCCAAGGATAAAGAAATCATGACTGTATAACCATCCCGAAAGCTGTCCGCTTTTGAAAACGAACACGCAGACCGGCGCAGACGTTCCCTACGGGTCCCTACGACCCGTGAGGTGAGAGACATCTGCGGCGGTCTGCGTCGTTTTCTGCCGACGCTCTCCTCCTCCTATTCCGCTAGAACACGTGCACGGACTCGTTATTAGAAACACAGGCAGCTGGTACCAGGTCAAGACGGACGACGGCCGGCTGATAGACTGCAAGATAAAAGGGAACTTCCGGCTGAAAGGCATCCGGAGCACCAACCCCGTCGCCGTGGGCGACCGCGTGGACATCGTGCTCAACAACGAGGGCACTGCCTTCATCACCTCCATCGACGACCGGAAGAACTACATCGTCCGCCGCTCCTCCAACCTCTCCAAGCAATCGCACATCATCGCCGCGAACCTCGACCAGTGTTTCCTGGTGGTCACGGTGAACTACCCCGAGACATCGACCATCTTCATCGACCGCTTCCTTGCCACGGCGGAAGCCTACCGCGTCCCCGTCAGCCTCATCTTCAACAAGGTGGACCGCTACAACGACGACGAGTTGCGCTACCTCGACGGACTGGTGAACCTCTATGAGTACATCGGCTATCCCTGTTACAAGGTGTCCGCTGTCCGTGGCGAAGGCATCGACGAAATCCGTTCCCTGCTCGACCACCGCGTCACGCTCTTCTCGGGGAACTCGGGCGTCGGCAAGTCGACACTCATCAATGCCATCCACCCCGACTTCCAGGCGCGGACGGGGGAAATATCGGAATACCACAACAAGGGCATGCACACGACGACCTTCTCCGAGATGTTCGAGATTGGCGAGGAAGGATATCTCATCGACACCCCGGGCATCAAGGGCTTCGGCACGTTCGACATGAGCCAGGAGGAAGTGGGACACTACTTCAAGGAAATCTTCCAATACTCCGCACAGTGCAAGTATGGCAACTGTACCCATGTGCACGAACCGGGCTGCGCCGTGAGGAAAGCGGTGGAGGAACACCTCATCAGCGAGTCGCGCTACCTGTCCTACCTGAACATACTCGAAGACGAACACGAGGGCAAGTACCGCGCCGCCTACTAGTCCCGTCCGGCCGGAAAGAGAGAGGACACACACCTTTAGTGCACGAAGCATTAAACCCAAATCGGTCATTAGAGTTTGAGTAGATTGTTCGCATCTGTCAGGCAGCTTGTTTCTCGTTTTGTTGAAGACGTAGCGGGCTACGTCGAGACAGAACGAGGAAGAAGATGACGACAGAGGGGAACAAGATGCTCAAAGAGCTTGCCCTTTTGAAACGAAGAGAACTTTTAGCGGTCTAATGGCCAATTTGGGTTAAACCCTGACACGTTGAAAAAGTCTAACCATGCAAGGGCGTATGCGGACGAAACCGGGAAGATACCGGAGACCGCCCGCATGTAAACAGAAAAACACAATCACCTGTATGTTGAGTGGTTACACGCCCGACGGGGAAGGACTCTACCCGGAGAATCCGTTCCACGCGCCACTCAACCCTTAGAATGAAACTGAGAATATTACAAACACAAACTATTATGCCATGAATAAAAAGATAAAGTGGGGACTTGTCACATTCATCGGCTTGGGACTCATCGGCTGGGGCATTTATTCCCAGCGTCCGAAGCTCAATGAGGAACTGGAAGCCGCCGACAACTCACCGGCGCAACAAGCTAGCAACAAAAAGATACTCAACGTCAACGGCAAGATTATCAAGCCGGAGTCCATGACCGACGAAATCACCGTCATCGGCACGCTCCTCCCCGATGAAGAGGTGGACCTCTCCTTCGAGACGTCGGGAAAGATTGTCGAAATCAACTTCATGGAAGGCTCCGCCGTCAAGAAGGGACAAATCCTTGCCAAGGTAAACGACCGCCAGCTGCAAGCCGAACTCCAACGCCTCCAGGCACAGGTGAAGCTTGCCGAGGACCGGGTGTACCGCCAGCAGGCACTGCTCAAGCGTGACGCCGTCAGCCAGGAAGCCTACGAACAGGTACGTACCGACCTTGCCACCCTGAATGCCGAAATCAACATCGTCAAAGAGGAAATCGCCCTGACGGAGCTGCGTGCCCCGTTCGACGGCATCATCGGTCTGCGCCAGGTGAGCGTGGGAACGTATGCATCACCCACCACCATCGTGGCAAAACTGACCAAGACCTCTCCGCTGAAGGTCGAGTTTGCCGTGCCCGAAGCTTATGCCAGCGACATGAAGAAGGGACTGAACCTGAACTTCGACTTCGGTCAGAACGATATCCAGTCCTATAAGGCAAAGGTCTACGCCGTGGAATCTTCGCTCGACAAGGAGATGCACCAGCTCACCGTACGCGCCATCTACCCCAACCATGACGGCAGTCTGCTGCCGGGACGCTATGCCAGCATCCACCTGCACAAGGCTGAAATCAAGGATGCCATCGCCATCCCGACCGAAGCCATCGTGCCGGAAATGGGCAAGGACAAGGTCTACCTATACAAGAGCGGACTGGCCCAACCCGTGGAAATCACCACCGGACTGCGCACCGACGCCGAAGTGCAAGTGGTACGCGGACTGCAGATGGGCGACACCATCATCACCTCAGGAACACTCCAGCTGCGCACCGGACTGCCTGTCACACTGGACCACATCGATTAACACACCGCGCCTATGAACATATCCGAACTAAGTATCCGCCGTCCGGTGCTGGCGACGGTGCTCACCATCATCATCATCCTGTTTGGTCTGATCGGCTACACCTACCTGGGCGTGCGTGAATATCCGTCGGTGGACAACCCCATCATCTCCGTGAGCTGTTCTTATGCCGGTGCAAACGCCGACGTCATCGAGAACCAGATCACCGAACCGCTGGAGCAGAACATCAACGGTATCCCCGGCATCCGCTCATTGTCGAGCGTGAGCCAGCAGGGACAGAGCCGCATCACCATCGAATTTGAATTGTCCGTTGACCTGGAGACGGCTGCCAACGACGTGCGCGACAAGGTTTCGCGTGCCCAACGTTACCTGCCCGACGACTGTGACCCTCCGACGGTGTCGAAGGCAGACGCCGACGCACAGCCCATCCTGATGGTCGCCCTCCAGAGTGACAAGCGGTCGTTGCTGGAGCTGAGCGAGATTGCCGACCTGACAGTGAAGGAGCAGTTGCAGACCATCCCCGACGTCAGCAGCGTGAGCATCTGGGGTGAGAAACGCTACTCCATGCGCCTCTGGCTCGACCCGGTGAAGATGGCAGGCTACGGCATCACCCCTTCTGACGTAAAGGCTGCCGTCGACCAGGAGAACGTCGAGCTACCCTCCGGAAGTATCGAGGGAAACACGACCGAGCTGACCATCCGGACCATGGGACTCATGCACACCGCCGATGAGTTCAACAACCTGATCCTGAAAGAAGAGAACAACCAGATTGTCCGCTTCAGCGACATCGGACGTGCCGAGCTGGGTCCTGCCGACCAGAAAAGCTACATGAAGATGAACGGCGTACCCATGGTCGGCGTGGTCGTCATCCCGCAACCGGGTGCCAACCACATCGACATCGCCGACGCCGTCTACCAGCGCATGCAGACCATGCAGAAGGACCTGCCCGAAGACATCAAGTACAACTACGGTTTCGACAACACGCGCTTCATCCGCGCCTCCATCAACGAGGTGAAGAGCACGGTCTATGAGGCCTTCGTACTCGTGATTGTCATCATCTTCCTCTTCCTGCGCGACTGGCGCGTGACACTGATTCCCTGCATCGTGATTCCCGTCTCGCTCGTGGGCGCCTTCTTCGTGATGTACGTCGCGGGCTTCTCCATCAACGTGCTCTCGATGCTTGCCATCGTGCTTGCCGTCGGTCTGGTGGTCGACGATGCCATCGTAATGACGGAGAACATCTACATCCGCATCGAACAGGGCATGGCCCCGCTGGAGGCGGGTATCGAGGGTTCCAAGGAAATCTTCTTTGCGGTCATCTCGACCACCATCACACTGGTCGCCGTGTTCTTCCCCATTGTCTTCATGGAGGGAACCACCGGACGACTCTTCCGGGAGTTCAGCTTCGTGGTGTCGGGCAGCGTGCTCATCTCTGCCTTTGCGGCACTGACCGTCACGCCGATGCTGTCGACCAAGTTGCTCAAGCGTCAGGAGAAGAAGAACTGGTTCTACCGCAAGACCGAGCCTTTCTTCACGGGCATGAACAACCTCTACAGCCGTTCGCTGAAGGCACTGCTCCGCCGACGGTGGATTGCCTTCCCCATCATCGCGGCAGCCCTGGGCATCATCTATGTCCTGTGGAACACCATCCCTGCCGAGATGGCTCCGCTGGAAGACCGTTCGCAAATCAACATCAACACACGCGGTGCCGAGGGCATCACCTATGAGTTCATCCGCGACTACACAGAGGACATCAACCAGCTCGTCGACTCGCTCGTCCCCGATGCCGAGTACGTGACGGCACGTGTATCGAGCGGAAGCGGCAGCGTGCAAATCACCCTGAAGGACATGCAGGAGCGTGACTATACCCAGATGGAGATGGCAGAGAAGCTCTCCCGTGCCGTCAGCAAGAAGACCATGGGACGCTCCTTCGTACAGCAGAATTCCTCGTTCGGTGGACGGCGAGGCGGCATGCCCATCCAGTACGTCCTGCAGGCGACCAACCTGGAGAAACTGGAAAAGGTACTGCCCGAATTCATGGCGAAAGTCTACAGCAACCCGACCTTCCAGATGGCGGACGTCGACCTGAAGTTCAGCAAGCCCGAGGCGCGCGTCAACATCAACCGCGACAAGGCGAGCATCATGGGCGTGAGCACCCGCAACATTGCTCAGACACTGCAATACGGACTCAGCGGCCAGCGCATAGGATACTTCTACATGAACGGGAAGCAGTATGAAATCCTTGGCGAAATCAACCGTCAGCAACGCAACAAGCCCGCCGACCTGAAAGCCATCTACGTCCGTAGCGACAACGGAGACATGGTGCAGCTCGACAACATCATCGAGCTGGAGAACGGCATCGCCCCGCCGAAGCTCTACCGCTACAACCGCTTCGTGTCCGCCACCATCTCTGCCGGACTGGCTGAAGGGAAGACCATCGGCGAAGGACTGGAAGAGATGGACAAGATTGCCAAAGAGACGCTCGACGACACCTTCCGCACGGCCCTCTCGGGAGAATCGAAGGAATACAGCGAGAGTGCATCGAGCCTGATGTTCGCCTTCCTGCTCGCCATCGTGCTCATCTACCTCATCCTGGCAGCACAGTTCGAGAGCTTCAAGGACCCGCTCGTCATCATGATTACCGTGCCGCTCGCCATCACGGGAGCACTCATCTTCATGTACTTCAACGACATCACGATGAACGTGTTCAGCCAGATCGGCATCATCATGCTCATCGGACTGGTGGCGAAGAACGGTATCCTCATCGTGGAGTTCGCCAACCAGAAGCAGGCAGCGGGAGAAGACAAGATGCAGGCCATCCACGACGCCTCGCTCCAGCGTCTGCGTCCCATCCTCATGACCAGCGCGGCAACCATCCTGGGTCTGATTCCGATGGCTTTTGCATCGGGTGAAGGCTGCAACCAGCGCATCGCCATGGGTATCACCGTGGTGGGAGGCATGCTCGTGTCGACCTTCCTGACCATGTACATCGTGCCTGCCGTGTATAGCTATGTGTCAACCAACCGCATCAAACAACAACTGAAAGCATGAAACGTACCTGCCTTTTCCTCCTAGCACTGTGCCTGCTCACCGGCGTACAGGCGCAGAAGTTCTACAACCTGCGCTACTGCCTGGAACTGGGACTGCAAAACAACTATGACCTGCGCATCGCCCACAACAACGAACAGATAAGCGACAACAACGCCACCTGGGCGAACGCCGGACTGCTGCCTACGCTCGACTTCTCGGCCGGATACGTGGGCAATGCCGACAAGAGCAGCACCACCGACCGTGCCACAGGCACCACGACCAAGGACCCCTCGACGTTCAACCAGAGCGCCGACGTGGGGCTGAACCTCAACTGGACCCTCTTCGACGGCTTCAGCATGACCGCCGACTACAAGCGTCTGCGTGAACTCAAGCGTCAGGGTGAAACGAACACGCGCATCGCCATCGAAGACATGGTGGCGAACATCGCGTCGGAGTACTACAACTTCATCCAGCAGAAAATCCGCCTGAAGAACTTCCTCTATGCCGTGTCGCTCTCCAAGGAGCGTGTACGTGTCGCCGAGACACGCCACATCGTGGGCAGCGGCTCCCGACTCGACTACCAGCAGGCACTCGTCGACTTCAACGCCGACAGCGCCCAGTACATCAAGCAACAGGAGACCCTGCACACCTCGCGCATCCGCCTCAACGAACTGATGGCGGTGCCGGACGTCGACGAGTTCTTCATCATCCGCGACTCGCTCATCGACATCAACGCCAACCTCCACTTCGACGAACTGTGGGAAGCGACGCTGGCAACCAACGCCTCCCTGCTCCAAGCCAACCAGAACGTCAACATCGCCCAGCTGGACTACAAGAAGGTGCGCTCGCGCGACTATCCGTACCTGCGCCTGAACACCGGCTACGGCTATACGTTCAACAAGTACGACTCCTCGTCGCCCACACGCAAGAGCGGCAACCTGGGCTTCAACGTCGGACTGACTCTCGGGTTCACCCTCTTCGACGGCAACCGGCGACGTGAGTTCCGCAATGCACGATTGGAAATCGAGAACTCCCAACTGGCACGTCAGCAACTGGAGCAGAGCCTCCGTGCCGACCTGATGAACATGTGGCAGGCGTACCAGAACAACCTCAACCTGCTCAACCTGGAACGTCAGAACCTCATCACCGCCCGCGACAACCACGACATCGCCATCACCCGCTACATGGAAGGTGACCTCTCGGGCATTGAGGTGCGCGAAGCCCAGCAGAGTCTGCTCGATGCCGAGGAGCGCATCCTCTCCGTACAGTACGACATCAAGGTGTGCGAAATCTCCCTGCTCCAGATTAGCGGGAAGATTCTCGAATACCTGAAGTAAGGCACGCAGCGTACCCATACAGACACAAAGACGCCGGGACACGGAAGGGAACGACTCCCCCGTGTCCCGGCGTCTTTGCAGGTCCTCCCCTTATTCCTTCACCACAGGCATGGCCAGCAGTTCGGCAACTTCCGGGTTCTGCTTCACGATGACACCCTCCGGGTCGACGAGGAACATCGTCGGCAGCTGTTCCACCTTGTAGGCGGCAGCAATGGCATTATCGCGGAAGGGAAGCCCCTCGCCCGTGTTGGTCCACACGATGCCATCCTCCTGTGTGGCAGTCTTCCACTGCGTGCGGTCCTGGTCCATGCTCACGCCACAGACGGTGATGCCGCGTGCCTGCAACTGGTCGTAGACCGCCTTCAGCTCAGCCGCACGTTTGCGACACGGACGGCACCAGCTTGCCCAGAAGTCCAGCAGTACATACTTGCCCCGCATGTCGGAGAGCTCCACCTCCCGTCCGTCAAGCGTACGGGTCACAAACTCAGGAGCCGGGCGTCCGACCAACCAACGCGAGCGGGCGTCCGCATATTTCCCGTAGAAGTCCCGGAAGCTGCGCGTCCGGGCAAATGTGACCGTGTCTATCCGGCTGTAGATTTCCTCCAGTTCGGGATAGGTGTATATCAGCAGCTCGCCGGCAAGTCGGCAAGCCACATACGTCGTCGGGTGCTGCAGGATGAACTCCTGCGTCGCCTGCTCACGCTCCGTGAACACGGCACTCAACAGCTGTTGCAGCGAGTCGAGCTTCGAGATGCCCTTCGGACCCTGTTCCGAAGCCTGGCTGTACGCCCTGTTGAGCTGGAGCTCCCGCTCACGCAAGTCTCCAAGGCTCATGGCATAGTCAGCATAGAGCTGCTGCTCCTTGCCCCCTTCCAGCACCTCCACCGACACTTCATGCAGCTCATTGCCAAAGCTCAATCGGAACTGGCTTCCGCCTTCGGCTATGAACTCCCCGTCATATTTCCCGGGAGCAGTCACAATCCGGTACGTGTCGGGGTTGTCCAGCCGACGCTTGAAACGGAACTCCGTATCCCCCTCCAGCGCCACCGAATCCAGCTTCACCAATCCGCTGTCCGGCTGCACATACGTCAGATAAACCGACCCGGAAAAAGGCTCCGGGAACTCTCCCGACACAATGAACTCATCTGCCGACTGACAGGCCATCAGCCCTGCCCCGGCAAGTAAAAAGCAAAGTACGTTTTTCATGCTGTTTCCTGATTATCTTTGGCACGCAAGTAACAAAATATTCCGCAGAAAACCAACATTCCTTCCCATTCTTCTGTCAGATTCTTTCATATCTTCCGCCCACAGATTCCACTCGCCGGAAAGACCGCACAGAATGACACAATGCCAGCAAAACAAGGGTTCTACTTGACAAAAGAAGGAAAAACACCGTTTCCGACTAACGCATACTTTGAAGAAATCGTGCAAAGTAGGTTATTTTAGGAATATTCATGCGGAAGCGTGTGCATACTTATTCCAAATCCAGGGCAAAAACGAATAATTATACTGCGAAACAATATTGTTTCACTCGTCAAACAATATTGTTTGGGAAGTGAAACACTTGTGTTTGGTGTGTCAAACAATATTGTTTCATCCGTCGATGTCAAGTCTTCGGAAGACAAAACACTTGTTTTACACTTTCGAAACACAATTTCAGAGCCATTCACTCCTGGTTTGTTCCCGGAAGCGTAAAATCGGAAGGTATGAGAATGCACAGCGTGTTCCCCGGTTCTGTTGCTTTATGGTTTCATCCGGACGCATTTCCTTCCGTTATGAGATGGCATAAGTACATACGGTAGCAAGATGTATTTTGCGAATCGCCTGAGAATGCAAAAAAATCCACCGACTCGTCCTCCGCTCCGTTTGAAGGCAAAATAGAGAGGCTTCGTTTGACACTTTGTCGAGGAATGACAGAATGTCAAAATCCCAAAGACTCCAAGCTTCACCTGACAGCCAAATGATATCCCGCCACACATCATCCCCAACCTCCACGGACAGCGAAAACTCTGTTTTGATATTACTGCACGTCAAGGACCGTTTGCCTGTTTGCGTCGTGAGGACTAGCGAAATGTACCTTGTACGCTCTCTGAATCTGCAACAACACATCATGGATGGTAGACTTCTGAGCCGATGCCGCCAATGCCATGCATAAAAACAGAACAGCGAACATCCCCTTTTTCATTCCTTGCTTATTACGACATCCAACGTGGCTTCAAGCATCCGGACGGCACTCTCCAAACTATAGGACTCAAATTCAACTTCTTGCGGACGTTGTCTATACTGGCATTCTTGGTCATCTGATAAAGATACAGCTTGGGGGATACTATCTTTTCTCCGGCAGACACCTTCTCATACAACTTCGAAAAGCTGTCCATGACAATGTCCTCCGCAGCCTCAAAGCCTTCCACATAATGCATTGAAAACATACACAACGCATCGTAATTCTCCTTGAACAACTCCTCTAATTCGGATGTTTTAAACATTTGCGCTTCCAGATTTTATTAGTATGACGAAAAAGAACCCAAAAACTCCTACTCCTCATCAGGAAAAAGTAGAAAATTCTTCTTCAGCTCATTTTTTCCTCCTTCTTGAATAAGGGTTTCCGGGGGAGACGGCGTCTTAAGGACAGTGATTTTAATAAAAATAGTATCAAGTATGAAAAAGCGTATTCTGTTGTTCGTTTTACTACTTACCTCCGGAGTTGCAACATTCGGTCAGCGATTCAACTATGGAGTTCATGTGGGTATGAATGTTTCCGGCTATCAGGGTGGAGATGCTTACCGCATCTATGATGAGTCGGCAAAAGTGGGAGCAGAGATAGGAGGTGACATATCCTACCGTCTGACTTCACATCTGCTGCTCCTTTCCGGACTCAACCTCTCGCAATATGGTGGAAAATTCTCCGTAATGAGTCCGTACGTGGGAGTGACATCGGCACAAATTACGGAGTTCAAGGAAGTGAATACCCAAACACTTTCTTTTGAACTCCCCATTAAGGTCGGATATGAATTCAACATGGGACATAACTTCTCAATCATACCCTCCATCGGCATGTTCGGAAGGTATGCAGTCGCATCACTCAAGGGAGATGTCGTATCTGCTAACGGTTTGTCCCAAAAATGGCATTCGACAACGGATTATGACCAGGATTACCATCATATAGACGCTTTCAAACGTTGGGACTATGGTGCAGAGTGCGGGATTGACTTCCGTTTTGCCCGACATTATTCGGTATCTGCAAGCTACAAGCATGGCTTGAAGAGTCTGCAACCTCAATACAACCTGAAAAGCAACGCTTTCAGCCTGTCTGTGGGGTATGTTTGGTAAAACAAGTTCAACCAGACTACCGGCACACTGACATTGCTCAGCGAATATACAGGATTCGGCAAGATTCGCGACGTGCTTTATCGCGAGCGGTAAACTGCTTGTTTCCTCTTGAATAGAATATCCTCCTTGCAGACGAGTGTCCCCTCCTGCAAGGAGGATTTTCTTTGTTCAAATCCCATTCAAACGCCATTCTAATAACCCTCTTCCCTTCCCTGACTCTCACCACCAAATCTCAACAGCCCAAAACCACAACGTAAAATATATTCTTGCAAAGCATAAACTTTATTAAATACAGGAATTTAAACGAAGAAACGCTCCAGGATACCATTAAGAAACGTTCACATGCCCGTTGAACACCAATTAACCCGATTCAGTTGCCTATCTGTCATTAGGAACGTCTCTTTCAAAATGATAGTACAGGTTGTATATTGATTGTAAATTAATCCGTTTTTGCGGGCTAAAACTTATGGATGCAAATGTTAAAGTACGAGGAAATTCCGAGTTCTTGTTGTAAGTATACGTTTGTTTCATTTCCTTTGCAGACGAAAACTAAATTTGACGAGACTTTAGGATGAACTTGAAGAACTCTTAAGGTAAAAAGATTTGTATCATTTAATGTATTAATCGCATGAGAAAACTTTCTTTATTGGCGTGTGCGCTGTTGCTCGGAGGAGCAGCGTATGCACAGAACATGACGGTGAAAGGAAAGGTCACGGCGAACGGCCTGGAAATGCCCGGCGTGACAGTTTCCGTGAAGGGGACCGCAGGAGGTACGATCACATCGCTCGACGGTGATTTTACCATCAAGGCGGATGCCGGAAGTGTACTGGTATTCTCATTCATCGGTTATGAGACCGTGGAAGTGCCCGTCAAGGGAAACGGCCCCATCAACGTGGAACTGAGAGAGAAAACAACCGACTTGGACGAAGTGGTCATTGCCGTCCCTTATGGTACGGCGAAGAAATCGACCTTTACGGGGTCGGCTGGTGTCGTCGACAAGAAAATCATTGCCAACTCACAGGTAGCAAGCGTGTCACAGGCATTGCAAGGCTCGGTGGCAGGTCTGCAGTCGTTCTCTGCCAGCGGACAGCCGGGCGAGGACGCCACCATCCTGATTCGTGGCGTGGGTTCGGTGAATGCCTCCACGACGCCCCTCTATGTGGTCGACGGTGTGCCCTATGACGGCGCCCTCTCGTCCATCTCCAATCAGGATATCGCCTCCATCACGGTGCTGAAGGATGCCGCTGCGGCTTCGCTTTACGGTTCCCGCGCCGCCAACGGTGTGGTGATGATTACCACGAAACAGGGTTCGAGGAAGTCAGCTCCCAGCATCGAGATTTCAGCCAAATATGGTTTCTCCGACCGCGCCGTAAAAGACTACGAGCAGGTGAGCACCGAACAATACTTCATGCTCGAGTGGGAGGCCATCCGCAACATGCGCATGAACCTGAAAAAGAATCCCGACACGGCTGAGGCGGCTGCCGCTTATGCCACCCAGAACCTGATACTCAACTATATCGGAATCAATCCTTACGGGACAGCCTACCCGCAACCCATCGGCACGGACGGCAAGCTCGTCGAGGGGGCACGTCTGTTGTGGAACGACAGCTGGGAGGATGCGCTTTCGCAGGATGCCCACTATACGGACCTGAGTGCCCGGGTGTCGGGAGGTAGCGAAAACTCACAATATTACTTCTCCCTGGGATACATGGACAACCAGGGAGCCTACATCGGTTCGGGCTTCAAGCGTTACACGCTGCGCGCCAACATCACCTCGGACCTGACGAAATGGTTGCAGGTGGGCGTGAACGTCGGTCTGACACACTCCATACAGGACTTCCCGAAGTCCGATGACTCCTCGCTGGGCAACGTCGTACTCGCCGCACGCAGCATTCCCTCGTTCTACCCCGTCTATGAGCGCGACCCGGAGACCGGTGCCTATGTGCTCGACGAGAACGGACAGCGCGTCTATGACTACGGCAAGTACCGTCACGGCTCGTATGCCGGATACAACCAGGCGCAGTCGATGCTCTATGACAAAAACGAAATCAAGCGCGATGCCGCCTCGGTGCGCGGCTACCTCCAGGTGACACCCATCGAGGGACTGACCTACAAAATGTCGCTCAACATCGACTACAACAGCCGCTTCACACACGACTATGCCAACCCGACTTACGGCAAGGAGCCTGTGACCGGTTCGGTCAGCAAGAGCAACACCCGCACGACGGGCATGACCTTCAACAACGTGGTCAACTGGGAACATACGTTCGGCGAGGTGCACAACGTCCGCCTGATGGCTGGTCAGGAATACTACGAGTTCAACACGTCGAACTTCGGCGGAAGCCGCTCGAACGTCATCACCGACGGGTATTTCGAGCCTGACGTGGCGTCCACACTGACGGGATTCTCGGGCAACAGCGACCAGTACAAGCTGTTGAGCTACTTCGGACAGGCAGAATACAACTACGCACAGAAATACTTCGCTTCGGTGTCGATGCGTGCCGACGGTTCGTCGCGTTTCCATCCGGACAACCGCTGGGGAGCCTTCTGGTCGTTCGGCGGTTCGTGGAAAATCGGACGCGAGGCGTTCGTGGAAGAGGCTGCCGGCTCGTGGCTCTCAGACCTGACCCTCCGTGCCAGCTACGGTGCACAGGGCAACGACAACGTGGGTTACTATGCCTACCAGGCGCTCTACAGCATCGGCAGCTTCCTGGGAGAGACGACACTGACGACCTCGCGGCTTGACACCCCCGAACTGTCGTGGGAGACGAACCTGAACGCCAACATCGGTCTGGACTTCAGCCTCTGGAGCAACCGCCTCTTCGGTACCGTCGAGTGGTTCCAGCGGACGTCGAAGGACCTTCTGTTCTCCCGTGACCTGGTGCCCTCGTCAGGCTTCTCCAGCATCGACGACAACATCGGCAAGGTGCGGAACTATGGTTGGGAGTTCACCCTCGGAGGCACCCCCATCCTGACACGCGACTGGACCTGGCGTCTGTCGGTCAACGCGACGACCTATAAAAACGAGATTGTCAACATCCCCACCGACGTGATGTGGAGCGGCACGAAGAAGTGGGTCAAGGGAGGCTCGATCTACGACTTCTGGATGTACGAGTGGGCAGGCGTAGACCCTGAGACGGGCGATGCGCAGTGGTACATGACCGACACCGAGACCGGCGAACGGGTGAAGACGACCAACTACGGTTCGCTGACGTCGCAGGACAAGGTGAAGGTGGGCAATGCCCTGCCGAAGGTGAGCGGCGGTTTCCAGTCCGACCTCACGTGGCGCGACCTGTCACTCTCGATGGCGTTTGCCTACTCCATCGGCAACAAAATCTACAACCGCGACAAGGCAAGCCTGATGGGCGTGAGCGGTGCCAACGGCAGCACCATGAGCAAGGACCTGCTCAACCGCTGGACTCCTGAGAATACACAGACCGACGTACCCCGTCTGGAGTATGACCAGACGAGCTACTTCACCTCGGCAAGTACCCGCTGGCTGGTCGACGGAAGCTACCTGCGCCTGAAGACCGTCACGCTGAACTATAACCTGCCGAAGAAGTGGATTCAGCCCGCGATGCTGAAGGATGTGAGCATCTATGTGCAGGGAGAGAACCTCCTGACCTTCTCCAAGCAGCAGGGGCTCGACCCGGAACAGGCATTGGGCGGCGTGACCTACTGGCGCTATCCTGCCATGAAGACCCTTTCGTTCGGTATTAATGTGAAACTCTAAAAGAAGAAGAAGACTATGAGAGTAAGTTTGAAAAACATATGCATGGGGGTCCTTGCGTCCTGCTCCCTGGTGGCTTGCGACCTGGACACCACCCCCACCACCTCGTTGGAGACCAACGCGGTATTCAAGAATCTCGACAATGCCAAAGCCGTGCTGGCAGGAACGTGGAACTACGTGTTCACCTCCGGTTCCACCTACGCCTCCCTGGGCTTGAACTCCATCCTCATCAACGATGACTTCGGAGGCTCCGACGTGGTGCGTGCGGCAAGCTACGGTTTCTCCTCCAGCTACAGCCTGACGAACGGCTATTCGCGCGGTGAGTACAACGGCGTGATGTGGGACCTGATGTACACCGCCATCAACAACTGCAACAACGTCATTGCCCACATCGACGGCATCGAAGGCGACGCGTCCGAGAAAAACCTCATCAAGGGACAGGCACTCGCCACCCGGGGCTACATGTACATGATGCTGGCGTCGCACTACTCCTTCTCCATCGAGAAAGACCCGGACGCGGTGTGCGTGCCCATCTGGCTGGAGCCCAGCACCTACGACTCTGCCCTGAAAGGTATCCCGGCATCCAGCGTGTCCGAAGTCTATGACCGTGCACTGACGGACCTGAAAGACGCGCTGGACTTGATTCCCGAGAACTATTCGCATGGCAGCGTGGCAACCGACCAATACAAAATCGACCATCTGACGACCCTGGGCCTGCTGGCACGCACAAGCCTCTATGCAGCCCGTTGGCAGGACGCCTACGACTATGCCTCCAAGGCGCTTGCCATCAACGACTACATCATGACCGAGGACGAGTTCAACGAGGGCTTCAACAACTATACCAACAAGGAGTGGATCTGGAGCCTCTCCTGTACGCTGGACGACAACGACCCTGCCTACACGTTCTACTTCAAGGATACGACGACGGAAGGTGCCTACTACACCAGCCTGTGTGCCGACCCGAATTTCGTGAACAACCAGTTCGCCGAGGGCGATTACCGGAAGGACATGTACTACCTGGGCTACACGCAGCAGGGTCAGGAGTACAAGATGCTGTGCACGAAGTTCCGCTTCAAGGACCTCGACAACATGCTGGCAGACATCCTGCTGATGCGTACGTCTGAAATCCATCTCATCAAGATGGAGGCGGCTGCCCACCTTGCCGGAAAAGAGTCCGAGGCGCAGCAACTCCTGCAGTCCTTCCGTCAGCACCGCATGAAAGACGGCTATACCGCTGCGGCAGTGACCGCCACGGGAGAAGACTTGCTGAAGGAAATCTGGCTGGAGCGTCGCCGCGAGCTGTGGGGTGAGGGTTTCTCACTGACGGACATCATCCGCAACCAGCAATCGGTGGAGCGTGAGCAATGCATGGTGCAGCAGCACGACACCAACGGTAATCCGATGTATGACGACAAGCAGGAGCCCATCATGACCAATGCCGGTCACTCGCGCCTGAACTTGCCCGACGGGACCGCGTTCGTGAAGAACAGTATCTACTACCTCTTCCGCATTCCCGAGAAGGAGGAACTTCAGAACCCGGACTTGTATTCCAAGTATCCCAAGTCGGAACTTTACCGATGACCTGAGCACTCTCTATAACTTCGATTATACCCATTGCCCTCTTTCCGGCTGCGACAGTCGGGAAGAGGGCTTTCTGTATGCTAATGCACCGGTAATCAATCTTCTGCGCTGCATCCGTCTTCCCTGATGAGCGTCCCGGAAAATATCCTTCAGCTTGGGACTTGCAGTTCCACGGCTTGGGACTCACAGTTCCACGGCTTGGGACTCGCAGTTCCACGCCGTGGGAATAGCAGTTCCACGCCGTGGGAATAACAGTTCCACGCCGTGGGAATCCAAAGCTAATCAAATGCAGCAGAAAAGGAGAAGCGGAAGGGATACAAAAGAGCCCGGCAACAAGAGTCATTGTCGGGCAGAAGAAGGGCAGCATCCATAACGGATGGCGGAGGGAATGCACGGGGTCAGTCTTCCCGGATTTCCTCGAAGTCGACGTATTCGCCCTCGTCGGGGGCAAAAATCTTGCGGCGCGGACCGTTGGTGTGCCGGCGGCGATAGGCAGTGCCGCCGTCGCTGTCATAGTAGGTCTCTTCTTCCGCTTCATGAGCGGAAGCCGTCTGCGACTGCGCACGCGTCTGTCGGTTGGTACGGGGAGAGCCGCCAAAGAGTGCCTGCACGATGCGCAGGAGGGCAGAACTGAAGAATATTACAAGGAACAGTAATATAATAGGTATAGAAAGTAGACATCCCATAGATGATAAGTTTGTTCGGTCGGGGTTGAGCGACGGGTTTGTATATCAAACAGACTACAACTTCCGTGCCACGCGGACTCACGCCTTGCGTCGGGTGACCAGCGAGAGGAACACGTACCACACGATGATGGCTGCAAAGCTGCTGATACCCAGGAAAGCAATCAGCGGGATGCACACCCCGAGAAAGATATATTGTGTTTGATTGTCAGCCCATGACAGGTTCTTGAACTTCAGTGAGAACATCGGCAGTTCGGCAACCAGCAGTCCGGAGAACAGGCACACCAGGACAAAGAGCCACAGGGCATTGAACATGTCGGAAATCAGGAACGGATGTGCCCCGGCGGCGAGCGATGCCCAAAAGAGCGCGTTGGCAGGGGTCGGCATGCCGATGAAGGAGGTCGTCTGACGGGTGTCGACATTGAACTTCGCCAGGCGCAGCGCCGAGAAGACGGCGATGAGGAAGGCGGTGTAGGGCATCCACTCGGCGACGCCGTCGAGGAAAGCGGGGTAAGGGACTTCCTTGAAAAGTGAAAAGGCTATCATGGCAGGAGCCAGCCCGAAGCTGATGTCGTCGGCCAGTGAATCGATGTCCTTCCCGATGGGGGAACGGGCATTGAGCAGCCGGGCGAGCATGCCGTCGAAGAAATCGAAGACGGCAGCCATGACGATGAACAGGAGCGCCAGCTCATAGCGCATCTCGTATGCCATGACGGTGGCAATGCAGCCCGAAAACAGGTTGCAGCAGGTCACCAGATTGGGAATGGAACGGGTAATGCAGTTTGACATAAGCTTTCAGTAACTAAGCGGTTGGTGGGGCGGCAAGGGGTTGCCGATCCTCATTTGAGTCGGGCAAGGACGGTCTGGTTGCCCACGGTCTTCTGACCCATCTTGACACAGACCTCGGAGCCTACGGGCAGGTAGACGTCGACGCGCGAGCCGAACTTGATGAAGCCCATGTGCTCGTCGATGTAGCACTCTTCGCCTTCGCTGGCGTAGGTCACGATGCGTCGCGCCACGGCTCCGGCAATCTGACGTGCCATGACCTCGATGCCCTCAGGGGTCTCGATGACCACTGTCGAACGTTCGTTTTCCGTACTTGCCTTGGGGAGGAAAGCCTTGTGGAAATTGCCGCTCTGGTGGCTCACCCTCTTCACCACGCCGTCCACCGGATACCAGTTGGCGTGTACGTTGGTGATGCCCATGAAGATGGAAATCATCAGACGGCGGTCATGGAAGTATTCGTGTTCGTCCACCTCCTCCGCGACGACGATGCGTCCGTCGGCAGGCGCCACAACTATCTTTTCGGTCTCTTGTCCGAAGAGCCGGATGGGACAACGGAAGAAATTCACCATGGAGAGATAAAGGCAGAGACTGAGGAACGCCACAATACTGAAGGGAGCTTTGGAGTCGACCAAGAAGAACAGCAAAGCATTGATGCCCGCCAATAGGATGAAACTGAGGACGAGAATGTGCGTCCCTTCTCTATGAAGTCTTATTTTCTTTAGCTTCTTTAATTTATTCATGATTCCAAAAAGGTAGCTTGGTTCTTATTTTCCACATAGCTAGCGGTTATTCTGCAAAAGTAGAGCTATTTTGAGAATACTGCAAGCAAAAGGACCATATATTGTTGAAGAATGTCCGCTATTTCTCATTCTTGTGACGAGTTGATAACCGGGGCATGTGCCGGTCCATCTGTTATAATCCGCTAAAGTTGGCAAACGATGCTTGGGGATTCCCCGAAACAGCGCTACCTTTATCCCCTCGGAAGCGATTCATAACCCGATAAACATACAAGAAACCTCAATAAACTCACATCAACATGCATGATTTTGTTCATTTGCACGTGCACAGTCAATACTCCATCCTCGACGGTCAGGCGAGCATCCAGCGTCTGGTAGACAAGGCGATGGCGGACGGCATGAAGGGAATGGCACTGACCGACCACGGCAATATGTTCGGCGTGAAGGAGTTCTACAACTACGTCAACAAGAAGAACGGAAAAGTCAAAGACGAAATCAAGGGACTCAAGAAGCGCATCGCTGCCTTGGAGAGCGGCAAGGAGACCGCAGACAATCCGGCGGAAGAAGTGGCTGCCTGCAAGGCAAAGGTGACCGAGCTGGAAGGCAAGCTCTTCAAGCCCATCATCGGCTGCGAAATGTATGTGGCACGCCGCCGGCTCTTCGACAAGGAAGGGAAGCCCGACCAGAGCGGCTATCACCTCGTGGTGCTGGCAAAGAACAACAAGGGATACCACAACCTCATCAAGCTCGTCTCCAAAGCCTGGACCGAGGGCTACTACATGCGTCCGCGTACCGACCGGGTCGAACTGGAGAAATACCACGAAGGGCTGATTGTCTGCACCGCCTGCCTGGGTGGCGAGGTGCCCCGCAAAATACGTGCCGGACAGTTTGCGGAAGCGGAGGAGACCGTGCAGTGGTACAAGCGTGTCTTCGGAGATGACTATTACCTGGAGCTGCAGCTGCACAAGGCAACCGTCCCCCGTGCCAACCACGAAGCGTATCCGCTTCAGCTCGAAGTGAACAAGCACCTGAAGGAATACAGCAAGAAGTACGGGGTGAAGCTCGTCTGCACCAACGATGTCCACTTTGTCGACGAGGAGAATGCCGAGGCGCACGACCGGCTCATCTGCCTGAGCACGGGCAAGGACCTCGACGACCCGAACCGCATGATGTACTCCAAGCAGGAGTGGTTCAAGACCAAGGCGGAGATGAACGCCATCTTTGCCGACGTGCCCGAAGCCATGGAGAACACGGTCAGCATCTGCGACCAGGTGGAGTTCTACTCCATCGACCATGCGCCCATCATGCCGACCTTCGCCATTCCCGAGGACTTCGGGACGGAGGAGGAATACCGCAGGAAATACACCGAGGAAGACCTCTTCAACGAGTTCACCCGCAACGAGCACGGGGAAGTCGTGATGAGTGAGGACGATGCCCGGGCGAAAATAGAGAAGCTGGGCGGATACGACAAGCTCTACCGCATCAAGCTGGAAGCCGACTACCTGACGAAGCTGACCTTCGACGGAGCCAGGAAGCGGTACGGCGACCCGTTGTCCGACGAGGTGCGCGAGCGACTGCTCTTCGAACTTCACATCATGAAGACGATGGGTTTCCCGGGCTACTTCCTCATCGTGCAGGACTTCATTGCCGCCGCGCGTGAGAAGCTGGGCGTCTCGGTCGGTCCGGGACGTGGTTCGGCTGCCGGTTCGGCGGTTGCCTACTGCCTGGGGATTACGAAGATTGACCCCATCCAGTACGACCTGCTGTTCGAGCGTTTCCTCAACCCCGACCGTATCTCCCTCCCGGATATCGACGTGGACTTCGATGACGACGGACGGGGCGACGTGCTCCGCTGGGTCACCGAGAAGTACGGACAGGAGAAGGTGGCGCACATCATCACCTACGGCACCATGGCAACCAAACTTGCCATCAAGGATGTGGCACGGGTGCAGAAGCTTCCGCTAGCCACCTCGAACTACCTCTGCAAGCTCGTCCCCGACAAGATACCCGACAAGAAGGTCAACCTGGCGAATGCCATCGAATATGTCCCGGAGCTGCAGGAGGCGGAGGCATCGACCGACCCCGTCCTGCGCGACACCATCAAGTATGCCCGGATGCTGGAAGGCAACGTCCGCAATACCGGCGTGCATGCCTGCGGCACCATCATCTGCCGTGACGACATCACCGACTGGGTACCCGTCAGTACGGCCGACGACAAGGACACCGGAGAGAAAATACTGGTGACACAGTACGAAGGCTCGGTCATCGAAGACACCGGACTGATCAAGATGGACTTCCTCGGACTGAAGACACTCTCCATCATCAAGGAGGCCATCGAGAACATCCGCCTGAGTCTGGGACTGGAGATAGACATCGACTCCATCGACATCAACGATGCCGCCACCTATAAACTGTACAGCGAGGGACGCACCATCGGTACGTTCCAGTTCGAGTCGCCGGGCATGCAGAAGTACCTGCGCGAGCTCCAGCCGTCCACGTTCGAGGACCTCATCGCCATGAACGCCCTTTACCGTCCGGGACCGATGGACTACATCCCCGACTTCATCGACCGCAAACACGGACGCAAGCCCATCGAATACGACATCCCCGTCATGGAGAAGTATCTGAAGGACACCTACGGCATCACGGTCTATCAGGAGCAGGTCATGCTGCTCTCCCGTCTGCTGGCGGACTTCACCCGTGGTGAGAGTGACGCCCTGCGTAAGGCGATGGGAAAGAAGCTGCGCGACAAGCTGGACCACATGAAGCCCAAGTTCATCGAGGGTGGAAAGAAGAACGGACACGACCCGAAGATTCTGGAGAAAATCTGGGGCGACTGGGAGAAGTTCGCTTCGTATGCGTTCAACAAGTCGCACGCGACCTGCTACTCCTGGGTGGCTTACCAGACGGCTTACCTCAAGGCGCACTATCCTCCCCAGTACATGGCTGCCAACTTGAGCCGCAACATCTCGCGCATCGATGAAATCACCAAGCTGATGGACGAGTGCAAGGTGATGGGCGTACAGGTGCTGGGACCGGACGTGAACGAGAGTATCATGAAGTTCTCTGTCAACCGACGGGGAGACATCCGTTTCGGACTGGGAGCCGTGAAGGGAGTCGGCGAGAATGCCGTGCAGGCAATCATCGACGAACGCACGAAGAACGGTCCTTTCACGAGCATCTTCGACTTCGTGCAGCGGGTCAACCTCCTGGCGTGCAACCGTAAGAACGTCGAGAACCTGGCACTGGCGGGCGGCTTTGACTCCCTGCCCGGCGTGAAGCGGGAGATGTTCTTTGCCGCCAATGCCAAAGGCGAAACGTTCACCGAACTGCTCATCCGCTACGGGGCAAAATATCAGGTAGATAAAGCCGCAGCCATCAACTCCCTCTTCGGCGGCGAGAACCAGGTGGAGATTGCCAAGCCCGAAATTCCGCCTTTCGAACCGTGGAACTCGCTCGACCGGCTGAACCGTGAGCGGGAACTGGTGGGCATCTACCTCTCCGCCCACCCGCTGGACGACTACGCCATCATCCTGGAGAACGTCTGCAACACCCACATGTCCGACCTTGCCGACAAGTCGGCCCTGGTCAACCGGGAACTGACGATGGGCGGCATCGTGACCAACGTCCGGGAAGGGCGTACGCGGAACGACAAGCCCTTCGGCATCGTGAAGCTGGAGGACTACTCCGGTTCCGGCGAAATCCCCTTCTTCGGCAACGACTGGCTCACCTGGTGCAACTACCTGCGCGAAGGCTATTTCCTCTATATACGGGCGAAGTGCCTTCCCCGTCAGTGGAACCCCAACGAACTGGACCTGAAGATAGGCTCCATCGAGCTGTTGCCCGACGTGAAGGAGAACCTGATAGACAAAATCACCATCACAACTCCGCTCTCGTCTCTTGACAAAGAGCTGATAACCGACATCTCCACGCTCGTGCAAAAGAATCCCGGCAACGCCGAGCTGCACTTCCGCGTGGTCGACAGGGACAGCAAGATGCATGTCACGATGAAAGCCAATAAAGTTAAAATATCTGTTAAGCGTGACCTCATCACTTACATAAAGAGCCGTCCGGAGTTGGAATTCAAAATTAATTAATACCTTTGCGACGAATTCATTAAATACAGAAAATTATGGCACTTCAAATTACTGACGCGAACTTTGACGAACTGCTGGCCTCAGGCAAGCCGCTCGTAGTAGATTTTTGGGCTACATGGTGTGGTCCCTGTAAGAAGATTGCTCCGGAGATTGAAGCTTTGGCTCAAGAATATGAAGGACAGGCAATCATTGGTAAGTGCGACGTTGACTCCAACGACGCTCTGACAGGAAAGTTCGGTGTGCGCAACATCCCGACGGTACTGTTCTTTAAGAACGGTGAAGTAGTGGACAAGCAGGTTGGCGCCGCTCCGAAGTCCGTATTCGAGGATAAGCTCAAGGCTATTCTCTGATTGAAAGATGGAATATGATCCGCTTTCGTCCCCTTCCACACAAGGGGAGGAAAGCGGATATTTTTTAACCAATAAAGAGCACCGATATGGCAACAGATGAATTTTTGCAGGAAGACCTGGACGATGAAAAGACCGTGGAGTTCATCAAGAACTACCTGCCGCAGGACCTGAAAGAGAAGTTTACCGACGACGAACTCTACTATTTCCTGGACCTCATCGTGGACTACTATGCTTCCAGCGGATGCCTGGATGTGGAGCCCGACAGCGACGGCTACATCGAAATCGACCAGGATGCCATCGTAGACTACATCGTGAAGGAGGCCAAGAAGGACCAGATGGGTGAATATGACCCCGAAGACATCCTCTTCGTCGTGCAAGGCGAGATGGAGTTCGGCAATTCACTCGGACAAGTGGACTGAGGGAAAGCCTTTCCGACACAAGGCAGCAAGACGAAATACGACAAACAGGACAGAAGCAGAAGAGGTCATCGGACCTTCCTTCTGCTTCTGTCCTGTTTGTTTTCCTATCTTCTTTTCCGGAAGAACTCCTGCATCAGCGTCCGCGCCTCATCGGCAAGCATGCCGCTCACCACCACCGTCTTGGGATGGAGCACGGCAGGAGCATACAGGTGATAGCCCCGTTTGTCGTCGGCTGCGCCATAGACCAGACGCCCCAGCTGCGACCAGCCCAAGGCTCCGGCACACATGGGACAGGGCTCCACGGTGACATAAAGCGTACAATCGTTGAGGTATTTGCCACCCAAGGTATGAGCGGCAGCAGTGATGGCCTGCATCTCGGCATGAGCCGTGACATCGGTCAGTGTCTCGGTGAGGTTATGTGCACGGGCAATGATGCGGTCGCGGCACACCACGACGGCACCCACCGGCACCTCGCCACAGTCTGCCGCCAGACGGGCTTCCGCCAGCGCCTGTTTCATGTAATAGGAATCATCGGGCATAGTCAGCGTCGCATATCATGTTCGTTGAACAAAGTCGGGTAGTCATCCTCCATCGCACGGCAGATGAAGGCAAGCATGGTCTCGCGCATCCAGCGTCCCTTGTTCGTTATCTTGTACCTGTGCAAGTAACGGTCGACGATGGCTGCCTCATCCTCGCTCACCAGACACACCAGGCGGCGCGTACGTTTCGGTTCGGTCGGAGCTACTTTTACCCGTTTTTTGACTTCTTTGCTCATACTACCTGCAAATTTAGTCGCTCTGAGTAAATAACGAAAGATAAAAAGAGTAAATTTGCAAAAAAGACAACAACTATGGCTGAACACAACCTGCTGGGACAAGCCGGAGAAGACCTTGCTGCAGATTTCCTCCTGTCAAAAGGATACTACATCCGCCACCGCAACTGGCGTGCCGGACGTCACGAGCTCGACATCATCGCCGTGCAGGACGGGACGCTGGTCGTCGTCGAGGTAAAGACCCGACGGAACGGCAGCTTCGGCGACCCCTATGAAGCCATCGACGAACGGAAGGTACGCAGCATCGTATGGGCTACGGACGCCTACCTGAGGCGGTTCAACCTGGACATGCCGGTACGTTTCGATGTGATTGCCGTCACCGGCAATGCTGCCAGCCACAGCATTGAGCACATCGAGGATGCCTTCTATCCTCCCTTGGAATAAGCCCGTCCGTCGGCTATTCCATCCCCCCAGAAACTCACACGCAAAATGAGAACCGCATATGAAACACTACCTTGACCACTTCGAAATCATACGTGTCGACGAGACCGACTCGACCAACAACGCCATCCGCAACCATGAACACAGTCCCGGCAAAGAGTTCCTCGTAATCTCCGCCGAATATCAGACCGGCGGCAAGGGACAACGCGGCAACTCCTGGGAATCGGCGCGGGGGAAGAACCTGCTCTTCAGCCTGTCGTGCCATCCGACGTTCCTGCACGCCCAACAGCAATTCCTGTTGTCGCAAATCATCTCACTCAGCGTGCTCGATGTCTTCCGGCACTACATCCGTCGCTTCAGCATCAAGTGGCCCAACGACATCTACTGGCGTGACAAGAAGATTGGCGGCATCCTCATCGAGAACGACCTCTCGGGCACACACATTGCCCGCAGCATCATCGGAGTCGGTTTGAACATCAATCAAACGGAGTTCAAAGGCGGCGCACCCAATCCAGTATCACTGCTCCAGGTCTGCGGAATACACTGCAAGCGCAAGCATGTGCTGGAACGCATCCTGAAACATTTCGAATCCTACTACCGCATGCTGGAGCGTGGCGAGGTGGAAACCATCCGCGAACACTACCGCAAGGCGTTGTTCCGCCGGCGCGACTTCCATCCTTACCGGGATGCGGACGGAGTATTCAATGCCCGCCTCCATCATGTGGAGGACAGTGGTCTCATCATCCTTGAAGACACGGACGGCCGTCTGCGCCCCTATGCCTTCAAGGAAGTGGAGTTTGTGTTGTAAGAAAACCTGCAATACGGCGGTTTCTCGAAAAGCAGACCTTGACTGCCCGAAAAGGGAGAAAAAAGGAGCTGAGGGAACGAACAGACTACGGGGGAAAGCCCGGGACTTCCTAGCCCAGCTGCATGTGCAGGAGCGGATAGGGTTTCCCCTCCCCGTCCCGTTCAGAACGGGACACGACGCGGAATCCCATGCGCTCATAGAATCCGAGGGCGGCGGTGTTGGCTTCGTTCACGTCGGTCCGCGTCGCCTGCAACACCTCGATGGCGTGACGTACCAGCTGATGGCCGATTCCCTGTCCACGGGAAGCGTTCTCGACAAACAGCATTTCGATGTTCCCGTCGGCTGTGCCGATAAACCCCGTCAGTCGGGCGTCCTGTTCGAAGCCGACCAGCGTGACCTGTGGGAAGTAGGCAGGGACCTGCTCCTTGTAGTAGCGGAAGTCCTCTTTGCGAAGGAAATCGTGCGTGGAGCGCACCGCGCTCTCCCATATTTCCAGCAAGCGGGGATAGTCTGTAGGCTCAATACGGCGAATCATAAGTTCTTTTTGGGGATACAAAAATAAGCAGCAGGCGGGACATTTCCAAAGGCATCCGTCATGCCGGACGCGCCAGCAGGTGGCAGACCGCCAGCAAGGCATCCTTGAGCCTGCGCCGCAACTGGTGGTTGGCATTGTTGATGTGCTTCTTTACGGTGTTGATGGTGATGTGAAACTCTTCGGCAATCTCCCGCTGCGTCTTGCCGGACAGGCTGGCGGCATAGACCTGGCGGCATGCCGTCGGCAGGTCGTCGAAGGCGGCATTGACCATCTGATAGACTTCCGCCTTAATCATCCGGATGGTGACCTCCTCTTCCTGCGGCTCCCGGGAAACAGCTTGTCCTGCATATTCGGTCTCGACACGGGCATGCTTCAGGTGGTTCAAGATAGCATGATAGAGCGACTGGGACAAGTAGGCACGGAAAGCGACGAGGTTGGGAAAGACCTCCTGACGTTCCCAGATGCGGAGCCATACATCCTGGATGAGGTCTGCCACGACCTCCTCGTCCGGAATGTATTGCATGCCGAAATACTTCAAGCGGCGGAAGTTCGCTTCATACTGCTGCTTGAAGATACGGATGTCGGTCAGGTCGACTTCCTTGTCAATGTCTGCATAGTTTCCGGACAGGTTCATGAATGTAGTTCTCCGAGGATGTTTGAAGGGTTGAATCGCCTTTTCGTGCGTCGGCGGTAAAGGTACTACATTTGCAGGAAACATCCATTCATGTGGACGGAGTTTCGCAAAAAAACGGTGATGACTTGGCTTTGTGATTTGGATAGCTTGCACGAAAGTGCATGATTGGCTTGAAAAATACTAACTTTGCAGCGCACAAATGTGCATGGGCGCCTGAAAGGCATGCGCAAGTCGTGTTTCGACGGCCCCGTCATGAACAAACCAGATATTCCGGAACGACATGATAAAACGAATATTCCTTTGGGGAGGGCTGATGATGGCAAGCCTCTGCGCTTCGGCACAGAGCGACACACTGCTGATGCGAGTGGGACACCTGCCGGTGTCGCGGGGCGAGTTCCTTTATGCTTACCGCAAGAATGCCGGCGCCCTGCCTCCGTCGGATTTCCTGCGACGCTTCGTCCGCCTGAAGTGGAGAGTCTGCCATGCACAGACGGAAGGACTGGACACGACACGACTCTTCCGTCAGCAGTTCGAGAACTGCAAGCTGCGGTTGCAGAAACTCAACCGTCAGCAACAGGCTTCCGTCTCTCCCGAAGCACCGGACACGGACAGACGATGGATTGCACACGTCTGCCTGCGCATCCCCCAGTCGGTCTCCTACAGTGGCACCAGAGCATGGGTGGCAAAGCTCGACTCGGTGTCGGCTGCCATGCCGTCGGCAGGGGAACTGGCAAGCTGGATTGAACAGAACGCCGGACATCTCCCCGCCGGATGGCAGGCGGAAATCGTCTGCGTCAAGCCTTACCAGCTGCCCAACGAGCTGCTGACACGGCTGCGTCTGCTGAAGCCCGACGAGACTTCCCGCCCCTTCCTCTCGGCTGCCGGCGTGCATCTCATCGGACGGCTGACGGAAGAAGAGATTCCGGAAGAAGAGGCTGCGCCGAGGGTCCGGGAGACCGACAAGCAATACCTCCTCCGCGAATACCACGACGGACTGCTTGCCGGCATGGTGGAAGACGAACTGCTGCAAACCGACGACGAGCGGCTGAAGCACTACTACAAGAAACACAAGAAACACTACCGCTGGAAGTTGCCCCACTTCAAGGGCATCATCCTGCAAGCCAATGACAAGGAACGTCTGGAACGACTCCTGACCTACCTCGACGGCTTTCCCGAAGAGGAGTGGACCGACGCCATCCGCCGGTTCGACGAGGTGGGCGGCTCGCAATGGCTGAAGGTGGAAGAAGGACTCTTCCAGATCGGGACCAACGCATCGGTCGACAAGCTCTTCTTCGGACAGGGGGAGTTCACCCCTTCGCCCGACTATCCCTACGTGCAGGTGCTGGGCAAGGTGCTCAAGCGGAAGCCGGAATCCTACAAGGACGTCTACGCACTCCTGGAACGTGACTACAAGGCGGGCATGCTCGCCAAAGAAGAAGAAAAGTGGGCAAAGAAGTTTAAGGTTGAAATAAACCAAGAGGTTTTAAAAACAGTTAAGAATCACGATGCTATATAGATTAAAGCTGTATCTTCGTTTACTGTTTTTGCATCTTCGTAGCAGTATGAAAAAAAGAGGATACCCGCTTCTCGGCCTGGCGGTTGTGCTGGCAGCCTGTGGCAGTCCGACCGACCACCGCGGCAAGACACCGCTGGTGGAAGTCGACGGGAACTTCCTGTACGCCGAGGATGTGAAGCCGCTCATGCCCGTAGGACTGTCGAAAAAGGACAGCACCACGTTCATGGACAACTACTTGCGCAACTGGGTGGAAGACCGGCTGCTCTATGAAAAGGCTGAAAGCAACGTCCCCGACATGGAGCGCATCGAGGAACTGGTGCAGAGCTACCGCCGTTCACTCATCATGCACAGCTACCAGCAGAACCTGGTGGCACAGGAACTGACGGACGAACTGTCGGAAGCAGACCTGCGCGACTTCTACGAGAAGAACCGGACGCTGTTCAAGACGGACGAAACCCTGCTGAAGGGGCTTTTCATCAAGGTTCCCCTGACGGCAAAGGACCTCAGCCGCATCCGCCGCTGGTACCGGCAGAAGGACGAAAAGTCCATCGACCACCTGGAGAAATACAGCCTGGGACATGCCGCTGACTATCAGTACTTCTACGACCGCTGGATGCCGGCATCCGCCATACTCGGCAAGCTTCCGCAGAAGTTCAAGGATGCCGAGAGCTACTTGCGGCGCAACCGCGACGTGGAGCTGAAGGACACGGCATACTACTACTTCCTGCATGTGGACGAGCTGCTGCAACGGGGAGAAGTGAAACCCTTCGAAGCTGCACGCGACGAGGTGAAAAGTGCCCTGGGCACCCTCCGGCAAGCCGACTTCATGCGCAAGGTGAGGACCGACCTCTACCAACGGGCTGTTGATAACGATGAAATTAAGTATTATTATAACAAAGACCAATGAGAAGACTGTTTACTAGCAAGCTCCTGTTGCTCTTGTGTGCCTGGACGCTGGGCACCGCCACCTATGCACAGGACAATATCATTGACGAAGTGGTGTGGGTTGTCGGCGATGAGGCCATCCTGAAGTCCGACGTCGAGCAAGCCCGCCTGCAAGCACAATACCAAGGCATCAAGTTTGACAAGGACCCCTACTGTGTCATCCCCGAACAGATGGCGGTGCAGAAGCTGTTCCTCCACCAGGCGGTCCTCGACAGTGTGGAAGTGTCCGACACCGAAGTGTTGTCCATGGTCGACCAACGCATGAACTACTACATCCAGCAAGTGGGCTCGAAGGAGAAGTTCGAGGAGTACATGAACATGACCTCCACCCAAATCCGTGAAAAATGGCGCGAGGACGTGCGCAACGAGATGATTGCCGACAAGATGAAACGCCAGATCGTGGGCGACATCAAGGTGACTCCCGCACAGGTACGCCGCTACTTCAGCCAGCTTCCGCAAGACAGCATCCCCTATATCCCGACTCAGGTAGAGGTGCAGATCATCACCCAGCAGCCGAAGATTCCCCAAGAAGAGATTGACCGTGTGAAAGCCCGTCTGCGTGACTTCACCGAACGGGTAAACTCCGGCGAGACACAGTTCTCCACCTTGGCCCGTCTGTACTCCGAAGACCCGGGCTCGGCCCGTCAGGGAGGAGAGATGGACTTCATGGGACGCGGACAGCTCGTGCCGGAGTTTGCAGCCGTCGCCTTCAACCTGACCGACCCCAAGAAGGTGTCGAAGGTCGTGGAGACGGAATACGGCTTCCACATCATCCAGCTTGTCGAGAAGCGCGGCGACCGCATCAAGGTGCGCCACATCCTGCTCAAGCCGCAGGTGTCGGAACAGGACCTCAACGCCTCGCTCGCCCACCTCGACTCCATCGCCAACGACATCCGCAGCGAGAAGTTCACCTTCGAGAGTGCCGCCCTCTATCTCTCGGACGACAAGGACTCGAAGAACAACAACGGTCTGATGCCGAACTCACAGCTGGGTACTTCCCGGTTTGAGATGGGACAGCTCCCGCAGGAGATTGCCGTCGTGGTGGACAAGATGAACATCGGCGAAATCTCGAACGCCTTCACCATGATTGACGCCAAGAACGGCAAGGAGAAGTGTGCCATCGTCAAGCTGAAGACACGCATCCCCGGGCACAAGGCGACCATCACCGAGGACTACCAGCGACTCAAGTCCGTCGTACTGGAAAAGCTCCAGAACGAGAAGCTCCAGAAGTGGATTGCCGAGAAACAACGGACCACGTACGTCCGCATCAACGACCGGTGGAAGAACTGCGACTTCCAGTACCCCGGATGGATTCACTAAAACAACAGGAAAAGGAACTGACATTATATGTTTGATACTGAAAAGCGTAGAAACATTCTAGGCGGGCACAGAATATTACTGTTTGGTATTCTGTGCCTGTTTGGCATTTGTGCGGCGCAGGTGCGCCCGACGAACGGCAAGCAGAAAAAGGAGCCACAGAAGACCAAGGTCTATCTGCTGCACTCCGACATCCTCCGGTTCAACAAGGAGCAGAATCCCGACGCACAAATCCTGGTCGGCAACGTACGTTTCCGCCACGACAGTGCCTACATGGACTGCGACTCGGCCTACTTCTATGAAGCCCGCAACTCCTTTGAAGCGTTCGGGAACATCAAGATGCAGCAGGGCGACACGCTGTTCATCTATGGTGACTGGCTCTACTATGACGGCAATTCGCAGATAGCCATGCTCCGTGAGAACGTGAAGATGCAGAACCGGAACACCATCCTGACAACCGACAGCCTGAACTACGACCGGGTGTTCAACCTGGGCTATTTCTTCGACGGCGGCACGCTCACCGACGAAGAGAACATCCTGACTTCCGACTGGGGCGAGTACAGCCCCGCCACGAAGAATGCCGTGTTCAACTACGACGTCAAGCTCGTCAACCCGAAGTTCACCCTCACCTCGGACACCCTGCGCTACAACTCACAGACCAAGATAGCCAACATCGTAGGCCCCTCGGACATCGTGAGTGACCAGAACCACATCTATTCCGAGCTGGGCTTCTACAACACCACCAGCGGTGAGGCCATCCTGCTGCAACGGTCGGTGCTCACCAACCAGCAACGTCAGCTGGTGGGCGACAGCCTGTTCTACAACCGGAACAAGGGGTATGGCGAGGCATTCCGCAACGTGGTCATGACCGACACCGAGAACAAGAACCTCCTGACCGGTGAATACGGCTTCTACGACGAGCTGAAGGGGAATGCCCTGGTGACCGACAGCGCACTTGCCATCAACTATTCGCAGAACAACGACAGCCTCTACATGCACGGCGACACGCTGCGGCTCATCACCTACAACATGAACACCGACTCCGTCTACCGGAAGACGTTCGTCTACCACAAGGTGCGCATCTACAAGAGCGACCTCCAGGGCGTCTGCGACTCGCTGGTCTTCAACTCACAGGACTCCTGCATGACGATGTACCACGACCCCATCGTGTGGAACGGCAAACAACAACTCTTCGGAGAGGAAATCCGTGCCTACATGAACGACAGTACCATCGACTGGGCACACATCATCAATCAGGCCATGTCCATCGAACAGATGGACTCGGTGCACTACAACCAGGTGAGCGGAAAGGAAATCAAGGCCTACTTTACCGGCGGAGACCTTCGTCAGGTCGATGTCATCGGCAATGTGCGCCTGGGCTACTTCCCTGTCGACGGGAAAGACAGCACGCTCATCGGCTACATCACCGCCGAATCCAGCCTGATGAACGTCTACCTGCTGCAACGCAAGGTACAGAAAATCAAGATGACCACGCAGACGGACGGCGTAATGTACCCGATGCTTCAGATTCCTGAAGACAAGCTCTACCTGCCCTCGTTCGCCTGGTTTGACTACATCCGTCCGCTCAACAAAGACGATGTGTTCCGCTGGCGCGGCAAGAAAGCCGGACAGGAGCTGAAGAAGAGCGTCCAACGCAAACCGCCTCTGCCCACGCTGAAAGGGTTGCTGAAGAAATAGCCGGTTCACGATGGGACTCTTTCAGACACGCCGACCCCGGGGATTCCACCATACCTATATATATTATGGTAGGTCTTCCTCACGCCGCGCAACTCCGGGAAGGGAAGCAGGCGACAAGGAACGGCTGTTCCGGGAACGCTGGCACCGGCGCACCCCATCCCGCCGCAACCCGCTGCTCGTACGACTCGTCCTGCTGGCATTGCTGGCAGGAATGCTCTATTACCTGTTAAATGGAAGTCAGACTATTCTATAAGCTACATCTATGAGTGATATAATTCGTGTATTACCCGATTCCGTTGCCAACCAGATAGCCGCCGGCGAAGTAATCCAACGCCCCGCTTCGGTGGTGAAGGAACTCGTGGAAAATGCCATCGATGCCGAAGCCAAGAACATCCATGTGTTGATAACCGACGCCGGGAAAACCGCCATCCAGGTCATCGACGACGGGAAAGGCATGTCAGAGACGGACGCCCGCCTCTCCTTTGAACGCCACGCCACCTCCAAGATACGCGAGGCAGCCGACCTGTTCGCCTTGCACACCATGGGCTTCCGTGGAGAAGCGCTTGCCTCCATCGCTGCGGTGGCGCAAGTCGAACTGAAAACGCGCAGAGAAACCGACGAACTGGGGACGCTGATAGCCATAGCCGGTTCGAAGCTCCAGAACCAGGAACCGGTGTCGTGTGCCCGGGGATGCAACTTCACGGTGAACAACCTGTTCTTCAACGTGCCCGCACGCCGCAAGTTTCTCAAGTCCAACCAGACAGAGCTGAGCAACATCCTGAACGAGTTCGAACGTATCGTCCTGGTACATCCCGACGTGGCGTTCACCCTCCATCACAACGAGTCCGAGCTGTTCAACCTGCCCGTCTCCCCCCTCCGCCAACGGCTGATCGAGGTGTTCGGGAAGAAGCTCAACCAGCAGTTGCTCAACCTGGACGTCGAGACATCCATGGTCAAAATCAGCGGCTATGTAGGCAAACCGGAATCTTCGCGAAAGAAAGGCTCACACCAATACTTCTTCGTCAACGGACGCTACATGCGCCATCCCTATTTCCATAAAGCCGTGATGGATGCCTACGAGAACCTCATCCCTGCCGGCGAACAGATATCCTACTTCATCTACTTCGAGATTGACCCGGCAAACATCGACGTGAACATCCACCCGACGAAGACCGAAATCAAGTTCGAGAACGAGCAGGCCATCTGGCAGATACTCGCTGCCGCCGTCAAGGAGTCATTGGGCAAGTTCAATGCCATCCCGACCATCGACTTCGACACGGAAGACATGCCGGACATCCCGGTCTTCGACACGTCCGGCTATGCCGAAGCGCCACGCATGACCTACAATCCCAGCTACAACCCGTTTGAAACGAGTGAAGAAACTTCGTATGTTCCGGGAACAGGAAACAGCAGTTCCGGCGGCAGGTCGGCATCCACCTATGTACCCAACTTCGACGAACCGTCCGTGCCCGACAATTGGGAAAGTCTCTACCAGGGAGCACTGAAACCCGACCTCCCCGAATCGGTACCTTCCGAGACTCCGGAAGCCACACCGACGGAACCTGCCACCCATCTGCTCGCCACAGCCGGAGAATCCTCCGCTGCCGGAGCCGGTGCAGAACGTGCCGCCCAGCACTACCAGTTCAAGGGACGCTACATCCTCACCTCGGTCAAATCCGGACTGATGCTCATCGAGCAGACCCGTGCCCACATCCGGGTGCTCTACGACCGCTACCTTGCCCAGATAGTCAAACACCAAGGGACCTCACAAGGTGTCCTTTTCCCGGAAGTAGTGCAATTCCCCGCGTCCGAAGCAGTCATCCTGGAAAGCATCCTCGACGACCTCTCCGCCATCGGCTTCGACCTTTCCAACCTGGGTGGAGGAAGCTATGCCATCAACGGCGTACCTGCCGACATTGAAGGCATTGTCCCCGCAACCCTCCTGCACGACCTGGTCCATACAGCCATGGAGAAAGGATGTGGCGTCAAGGAGGAAGTCCATCATGCCCTCGCCCTCGTCATGGCAAAAGCCGCCGCCATCGTGCCGGGACAAGTGCTGAGCAACGAGGAGATGGACGGACTGGTAGACGCCCTGTTCTCCTGCCAGACACCCAACTATACTCCGGACGGAAAAACCATCCTGTCCGTCATTCCGGGCGATGACATTGATGCCTTGTTCTGAGACAGACCGGACTCTCTCCGGACGAAAGCATGAGATGCATAAAATATATTTTACAAGTTAAGCGCATGCATTTGAACATAGAAACTGACACTTCAAACCCATCAGGAAAGGATAAAACGAACAATAGGAAAGCACGTCCTGGCCAATATACAGCTTCAACCCGTTGAAGCCTAAGCAAAAAGGCACTTTCCTCAAAAAAAGCCTTTCCTATAAATTGCTAGAAAATGAGCCTATTAAGCAATAACTTGCCACCGGAGGCATAAAATAATTGCCTTCATAGACTAATGTTAAGTATAATTTGTGTATCTTTGCATGTAGTAGCCAGTTCTAATAGAAGAGTTTGAACGGTACGAAATTTAATATTTAAGACAAATAATAGTAATTCATAAATAACATAATTATGAAAAAGTTGATGCTTGCACTGGCAGTAGCCAGTTTGTCTTCTGCAGCGATAGCACAGGAGACTTACACAGTGACTGATGTCCCTGTGAAAGAGAAAAGCGTAGAAACCAACTCCTTCTGGAGCAACTGGTTTATCAGCGCTGGTGTGAATTACAATGCGTTCTATTCAAGCCAGGAAGAAGGTATCTCCAAGAATCCCTTCAATGATCGTGGCAAGTTTGGTTTCAATGTAGCTGTTGGCAAGTGGTTTACTCCGGGCTTGGGTATCCGCGCCAAATTCGACGGCGTGAAAGGTGTCCAGGTAAACGGTGGTGTATGGTCACCCGACAACATCGACTTTGACTATTGGAACCTGCACGGCGATGTATTGTTCAACCTGAGCAACATGATTTTCGGCTACAACGAAAACCGCGTATGGAACTTCATCCCCTACCTGGGTGCTGGAGTAATCCGTAACTGCTCTCAGAACAACTACATGATGGGTGCCAACGTAGGTATCCTGAACACCTTCCGTTTGAACAAGCGCCTCAGCGTGAACTTCGAACTTTCTGCATTGGCAGCACCGAAGAGCTTCGACGGCATCGGTTACAAAGCCAGCGGCAACAAGATCTGGAGAGGTGCCGACAAGGTATTCACCGCTTCGGTTGGTTTGACCGTGAACCTGGGCAAGACCACAGGCTTCCGCAAGGCTGTTGACGTAGATGCCTTGATGGCATTGAACGCAAGCCAGCTCGATGCATTGAACTCTGCATTGGCAGCTCAACAGAACGAAAACGCTCGCCTGAAAGAAGAATTGGCCAAGAAGCCGAAGGAAGTAATCAAGACCGACTATCGTAAGGAATACGTAGGTGCTCCGCGCTCTATCTTCTTCAACATCGGTTCTTCTCAGATCGCTTCCAGAAAAGAAATCGTGAACTTGCAGGTATTGGCTGATGCAGTGAAAGCTGACAGCAACATCAAGCTGAAAGTTACCGGTTATGCCGACAGCGCAACAGGTAGCGCCGCATTCAACCAGAAGTTGAGTGAGAAGCGTGCAAACCGCGTTGCTGACGAGTTGGTTAAATTGGGCGTAAGCCGCGACAACCTCGTTGTTGAAGGCTTGGGTGGTGTAGCTACCTTGAAACCCAACTCTTACAACCGTCGTGTAATTGTTGACGTTGTGAAATAATCGCTGAAGATTAAGACTTACTAATTGATAAAAGCCTCTTGCTCTCGGGCGAGAGGCTTTTTTATTTTGCACCTGTCCGAACGCCGCGTACGGCACGGACAAGGAATAAAGAAAAGGAGAAAGGGGGAGCGGATAATGTCCGCTTTTTCTGTATCTTTGCTCGCCACGTACACAGTGGCAAACAGCATCATTGAATTAATACAACTGAATCACATTATAGTATTATGGGAAAAATCATACTGACCGGTGACCGCCCGACCGGAAGACTGCACTTGGGACACTACGTCGGCTCATTGAAACGCCGTGTTGAATTGCAGGAATGTGGCGACTATGAGAAGATGTTTGTATTCATTGCCGATGCACAGGCTTTAACCGACAATGCAGACAATCCTGAGAAGGTACGTCAGAACATCATTGAAGTGGCTCTTGACTACCTGGCTTGCGGGTTAGACCCCAACAAGGTGACTCTGTTCATCCAGTCGCAGATACCCGAACTGGCAGAACTGACCACCTACTTCATGAACCTGGTTACCGTATCGCGCCTGCAACGTAACCCGACAGTGAAGACCGAGATACAAATGCGCAACTTTGAAACCAGCATACCGGTAGGCTTCTTCTGCTATCCCATCAGTCAGGCTGCCGACATCGCCGCCTTCAAGGCTACAACCGTACCGGCTGGCGAAGACCAGGAACCGATGTTGGAACAGACCCGTGAGATTGTAAAGCGTTTCAACTATGTGTATGGTGAGACTTTGGTGGAACCGCAGATTCTGCTGCCGGAGAATCAGGTGTGCATGCGCCTGCCGGGCACGGATGGAAAAGCCAAAATGAGCAAATCCCTGGGCAACTGCATCTATCTGTCCGACTCCGGGAAAGTGCTCCAGGAAAAGGTACGCAGCATGTACACGGACCCCACACACCTCAAGGTGAGTGACCCGGGCAAGGTGGAGGGAAACACCGTGTTCACTTACCTCGATGCCTTCTGTCGTCCTGAACACTTCGAGCGTTACCTGCCCGAATATCCCAATCTCGACGAACTGAAAGCCCACTACCAGCGTGGCGGACTGGGCGACGTGAAGGTCAAGAAATTCCTGAATGCCATCCTGGATGAACTGCTGAATCCGATTTGTGTCCGCCGCAAGGAATTCGAACAGGACATCCCCGAAGTCTACCGCATCCTGAAAGAAGGAAGCCTGCGTGCACGCGAAGTGGCTGCACAGACATTGAGCGAAGTACGTCGCGCCATGAAGATAGACTACTTCAACGACATCGACTTCATCAACGAACAGGCACGCCGCTTCAAAGGCGAATAAGGGTCCGAACGAATCCCAATACCTGAAGTCCTGAAAACGAAAAGCCATCCGGCTTTGTCCTGCCCTTGCAAAGGGAACGGCAGAGCGCGGATGGCTTCTTATTTTAAAGAGGAGTAATGGAGGAGAGTTTCCCGGCTCTCCTCCTTCCGATATCTGTGGGGAACAATATCGGCCCAACTCCTCTCTCTCCTCTAGTATGTCACAGGAAGGAGATTGTACGGATGTTTCGTGACCGGGCAATCATCTTCCCTTTCTCTCGACAGCAAAAATACATGGAATATACATGCGATGGATAAATTTATGATGTACAAGTGATACACATCACTCCAATGGTTACCAAGTATTTATCAAATTACCATGATGTACAAATACGGCTGATTACTCTTTTGTAGAGGTTTCAATCCCCGATTTTCGCCCATCAGAACTGTTGGATAAAGTCATCGAGATTCATATCCTCAATGCCCATCTTTTCCTTCAGGCGCATCTTTTTCCGTGAGATACTGGGCTTGGCAATGTGGTAGATATTGGAAAGCATGTGAATGGAAAATTCCATCTTCAGCAGGCAGGCAAACCTTATCTCGTCAAGCGTCAGGTCCGGGAAGCGCTTCTTCAGCCGTGTGGTAAAGCCATCGAAACAGGCATCCGTGTTCTTCACGATGATGTCCCACTCCTCTTCCTCCAGATGGATGGCACCCTGGGCATTCTGCGTCTTCATCAGAATCGGGATGGTGAGCGTGTTCAGACGCTTGTAGAAATTGATGCTCTGGTTCAGCTTCTCAATCTCCATCGCCTCCTTTTCCTTCTTTTCCTGCAACAGCTTCAGCTCGGCAGCCTGCTGGCGTGCCATGAGGTCCAGACGGCTGTTATGTTCCTCGTACAGCTGTTCCTGAATTTTCTTTTTCTTCCGGTAGGTCCGTATAAACAGCAGCAAAGACACAAGAACAAACAGCCCAAAGACATTGATGGCCTGATAAAAACGAGACGTACGCCGGGTGTATGCCTCCTCCGCCTGTGCCAGCTCACGCTGTTGGCGGTCGTGCTCCTGGAACGCATTCAGGTTGCCCATATACTCCTCGTGGTTGTCATAGTCGAGAGAATCACGGTAGAGGAGGCTCTGCTCCAGGTAGTAGGATGCGCTTTTGAAGTCCCCCTTCTCCTGCATCAGCTGAGACATGGTACGGTAGACGGCCGCCTTATGCCTATGGTCCTGGAGATTGATGCTGTCCATCAGGGTCTCTTCCGCCTCGTCGAAGCGATGCAGACGGAGGAACGACTCGCCTCTAAGCACGCTGCACTCCTGACGTTGCCCCCGACTGTTGTCCAGACACAGGGCTTCTCCCAGGCAGACCAGCGCCGAATCGGGCTGCCCCATCCGGAGAAAACTCCGTCCCAACTCGCGGAAGCACGAGGCACGGAACAACGCCGGCTGCTCCCCTTCCGGACGGCTGACCACCTGCGAGAGTACACGGTTCGCATCTGCATACCTCTTCTGATACAGATAAAGAACCGACAGTTCGTATCGGGCACGGTCCTTCAGGTTCCGGTCTGACAAGGAACGGGCAATCTGCAGGGCCTGCTCCAGACAGGTTTCCTCTTCCTTATACATCATCTTGAAGCGGTAGACGTAAGCCTCTCCCAGCTTTGCCTGGAACACGCGACGAGGATTCTGTCCGGCATACTTGCGTGCTTCTGCAAAACTGTTGCTCGCACGCAACCAGGCAAAACGCCCGGTATAGACCTGTCCCAGGTAGTAGTAGAGTTGATAAAGCCGGGCAGAGTCCCCCTTCTCCCTGAAATAGCCGATGGACGCCTTCAGCTCCTCAGGCTTCGGGTTCTTCTCATCGGGCAGAAGCATGGCGCCCTTGTAAGCGATGTAGTGATAGAGCTGCCGGTCTTCCGGACGGAAGGCGGTCGTATCCATCAGCCAGAGTGCATGCAGGGTCTTCTGGGGTGTCTGCTCCAGCGAATCTTCCAGTTGCAGCAAAGCGGGTTGGTAGTGTATGGAATTTCCTGAGTCACATGCCCAGGTCAGCAGGATGAGACTTATCAATAAGAATTGTTTCTTCAAATTCATGTCTTCTCGTTAAAATGTTAAGCGGGTGTAGTGCTCCCTCTGTTGAAAGGAACGGTTCACAGTCAGATGCCGGACACAGTCCGGGGAGCGATGGAGGGGGCCAATGTGACATTGGCTATATGGTGAGACTTGAAAGTCCTAGAAAGACAGTCGGGGGACAGGGAATCCTGACCTGGCTTCACGCCATACGCTTCCGAACCTCACATCGGCAAGGGCTACTGCCATTGGGCGAGAGCGCATTGCGTATGTTCAGGAGCATCTGACGGGTAAAACCGACGGCGATGCCACGGTCCGCAGGCTCTGAGGAGATGTACAGAAAGCGTTGAGTCATGTTTCCCAGGTTGTACAGCAGTTGTCTAACAGACCGCTGTTTTTTGTCTATTGCAAAGCTAGGGAATAAAAGAAGACAATCCGTCCTTTTTCGATGTACATTTGGTTCTTATGATATTCTTTATAACCCCTTAACTTTCACATCGTGCCCGTTCAACAGCTCTGTTCACAAGGGATTTAGCTGACAAAGGAGTGCTGAACTCACGGAAATTGAGCAGGCTGACCGGCACGGACAGATGTACAAATCAGACGTTCAGCACCCGGTCACCGAGTCGCTTTGCCATGATACGCTGTACCTCGGACAGGTCCTTGTAGTGCTTCATGATGGACAGGTACCGGCTCTCGTCGTGCATGTTCTCCGGGTCGAGCAGAGCTTGTTGGGTATGCTTCAGTTCCTCCTCCACGATGGCATGCTTGAAGTCGGTCATCACATGGGGAACCAGTTCGTAAAGCCGTTCCTCGTCCGTGACGATTTTCTGGCTTTTCGTATGATACTTGCTCAGCGTGTAACGTTCATTGGCAAGGTTCACCGCATAGCGGCTGATGTCGGGGTTGGGATGTGTCCCGAAATAGTGTTCGGCACGGAAGCCTTCGTCATGGATATGACTGACAGCCTCGGCAAGCATCTGCCGGTGCAACGGATTATGGAACTGCAAATCGTCAATCTGCAGATTCCCGGCAATGAACTCGGTGACCGTCAAGGGAGCTTCGTTCCCCTCCTCGTCGGTGGTCACACACATCACCCGCTCTCCATAGCGCACCAGCAGCTCCATGATGAGTTTCTCCAACGGATAGAACTTCCGGCTTTCGGGGTTGTCCTGCGGGATGTAAGATTCATACGTGTCGGGCACCGGAGAGGGGACAACGGGTTCACCCGGTACGGGGATTGCCGGAGCCGCTTCCCCCGGTTCACCTTCAGGGGCAGCAGTTCCTTCAGCGGAAGGCGACGCCCCCTGTTCGCCGGCGGCACGTTGTGCCTGTATCTGTGCGTTGCGTTGTGCCTTGTATTCCTTCTCCAGCTGCGCTTCCTTCAGTTTGCCCACTTCGGCAATGAGCAGCTTCTCCTCCACCTGCAGCAGCTGGCTGCACTCCTTGATATATACGGAGCGCACGATGGCATCGGGGATGACCGAGATGCTGCGTACGATATCGGTGATGAGTCCGGCACGCTTGATGGGGTCATTGCCGGCATCGTCGAGCAGCAGATTGGTCTTGAAACGGATGAAATCCACCTCGTGGGCATTGATGTATGCCTGATAGTCCGTGGCATTGTGCTTGCGGGCAAAGCTGTCGGGGTCGTCCCCGTCAGGCAACAGCACCACCTTGATGTTCATGCCCTCCTCCAGCAGCATGTCGATGCCGCGCAAGGAAGCCTTGATGCCTGCCATGTCGCCGTCATAGAGCACGGTGATGTTGTTCGTGAAGCGGTGGATGAGGCGTATCTGTCCCGGAGTGAGGGACGTACCCGAGGAAGCAACCACATTCTCGATGCCCGACTGGTGCATCGAGATGACGTCGGTGTATCCCTCCACCAGGAAGCAACGGTCCTGCTTGACGATGGACTGCTTCGCAAAGTAGATGCCGTAGAGCTCATTGCTCTTGTGATAGATTTCCGACTCGGGCGAATTGACATACTTCGCCGTCTTGGCATCGGTCTTGAGGACACGTCCGCCGAAGGCCACGACCTTCCCCGACAAGGTATGGACCGGGAAGATGACCCGTCCCCAGAAGCGGTCGCGCAGGGAACCGTCATCGCGGGCATAGCACAGTCCCGTCTTCACGAGGTACTCCGGACGGTAGCCCTTCAGGGTAGCTTCCCGGGCAAATGCATCGTGCTGGTTCAGGCAATAGCCCAGCTGGAACTTGGTGATGATGTCGTCGCGGAAGCCGCGTTGGCGGAAATAGGTCATTCCGACCGTCTGTCCCTCCACATGACTGCGGAGGATGTTCTGGAAATAGTCGCGGGCATATTCGTTGACCACGAACATGCTCTCGCGGATGCTCTGCGCATGTTTCTCCTCATCGGTCAGCTCGCGCTCCTTCACCTCGATGTTGTACTTGTGTGCCAGCCACTTCAGGGCTTCGTAGTAGGAGAGCTGTTCGTGCTCCATGATGAAGTGCACCACGTTGCCTCCTTTTCCGCAACTGAAGCACTTGCACACGCCTTTCGAGGGAGACACGCTGAAGGAAGGTGTCTTCTCGCTATGGAACGGACACAGCCCGACGTAGTTCACGCCCCGCTTGCGCAGGGTGACAAATTCCGACACCACGTCGACAATCTGTGCGGCGTCCATGATTCTGTCTATGGTTGCTTGGTCTATCATGTGAACTTGATTCGTTGCGCGAAATTACGAATTAAATGGAGAAAGTGGTCACCCTTCACGCCGCATTCTTCAGCTATTTCATGCTCCGGTAGATTTCCACAATCTCTTCGATGGGGATGTCCAGCTGGGTGAGGCGGGCGAGGAACTCGGGCAGCTCGTCGCCCAGGAACTGCGCCTTGCGCAAGGCAAGCACCTTGTGCTTGGCACCCGGCTTGACGAAAAAGCCGAGTCCGGGACGCGTGTAGAGGATATCCAGCTCCAGCAAATAGTCGTAGGCACGCACAATGGTGTTCACATTGACATCGAGCGTGGCTGCATGTTCGCGTACGGAAGGAATACGGCTCTCGTCCCGATATTCCATCGTGAGAATCTCATCGCAAATGCGGTCGGCGATTTGCTTGTATATGGGTTTGTTTTCCTTAAATACCATGACTGGGTTTAGGCGGGTTTGTTTTGATTAAGCCCGCGAAATTACACATTTCCGGACAAAAGGACAAATCAGCCTCGCTTTTCAGGGACAGAATGACACCGGGGCATGCATAAAAGCACTAATTTTGCATGACGAATCTTTGTGTGTATCATCCGACTAAAACCTACAGCTTATGAAACCAGACACAACAATGACCGAGACCGCCATCTTCGCAGGCGGATGTTTTTGGGGCGTGGAATACTATATGAAACAGCTGCCCGGCATCCTTTCCATCGAGTCCGGCTATACGGGCGGACATGTGGATTTCCCCACCTACGGGGAAGTGAAGTCGCACACCACGGGGCATGCCGAGGCGGTGCGCATCGTCTTCGACCCGTCGAAGGTGGACTATGAGACGCTTGCCAAACGCTTCTTCGAGATCCACGACCCGTGCCAGACGGACGGACAGGGCTATGACATCGGTCCGCAATACCGCTCGGAAATCTTCTATGCCGACGAACGTCAGAAAGCCATTGCCGAGCGCCTCATCGCCTGCCTGCGCGACAAGGGACTGCCCGTCGTCACCCGTCTGACGCCCGCAAGCATCTTCTGGCCGGCGGAAGACTACCACCAGGACTATTTCGAGAAGAACGGCGGACTGCCGGACTGCCACCGCTATGTGAAACGATTCTGAACGGGAAGCGGACTGACTTCCCCCGACAACCGCATTGCTTATGAACAAGAAGATACTCGACATTGCCATCCCCTCCATCATCTCGAACATCACCGTCCCGCTGCTCGGGCTGGTCGACGTGACCATCGTCGGACACCTGGGCTCCCCGGTCTACATCGGTGCCATTGCCGTGGGAGGCATGCTGTTCAACATGATTTACTGGATATTCGGCTTCCTGCGCATGGGGACGAGCGGAATGACTTCGCAGGCATTCGGCAGCCGCGACCTCAACGAGGTGACCCGTCTCCTGCTCCGCTCCACCGGTGTAGGACTGCTCATTGCCCTTGCCCTGCTCCTGCTGCAAGCCCCTCTCCGCTGGATGGCGTTCCAGTTCATCGACGCATCGCCTGCCGTACAGGAGAGCGCCACCCTCTACTTCAACATCTGCATCTGGGGAGCACCTGCCGTCCTGGCGCTCTACAGCTTCTCGGGCTGGTTCATCGGGATGCAGAACTCCCGCTTCCCCATGTACATCGCCATCACACAGAACCTGGTCAACATTGCCGCCAGCCTGAGCTTCGTCTTCCTCTTCGGCATGAAGGTCGACGGCGTGGCACTGGGAACCCTCATCGCCCAGTATGCCGGGACCGGCATGGCTGTGTGGCTGTGGCTGCGCTACTACGGCTCGTTACGCCGACGCTGGCACTGGTGCGACTTTGCCAACCGACGTGCCATGATGCGCTTCTTCGGTGTGAACCGTGACATCTTCCTGCGTACGCTCTGCCTCGTGGCGACCACGGTGTTCTTCACTTCCACCGGGGCACGTCAGGGAAACATCATCCTGGCCGTCAACACCCTGCTGATGCAACTCTTCACCCTCTTCTCCTATGTGATGGACGGTTTCGCCTATGCCGGCGAGGCGTTGGGCGGACGGTACTACGGCGCAGGCAACCACCCGGCATTCCGGCAGACGGTGCGTCGGCTGTTTGCCTGGGGTACGGGCGTGGCAGCCCTGTTCACCCTGCTCTACGTGGCAGGCGGACAGTCGTTCCTGGGTCTGCTTACCGACGAGACTGAAGTCATCGCTGCCTCGGCGGACTATCACTATTGGACGCTTGCCATCCCCTTCGTCAGCTTCTCCGCCTTCCTGCTCGACGGACTCTTCATCGGCACCACCTCGACCCGCTGGATGCTGCAATCCATCTTCGTGGCGTCGGCCTGTTTCTTCCTCATCTACTGGCTCGGAGCCGACCGCTGGGGCAACCACGCCCTGTGGCTCGCCTTCCTGGTCTACCTGGGCATGCGCGGCGTGATGCAGGCATGGCTGGGGCGGAAGCTGGTGTTCGGACGAGGCGGATAAGCGTCCGTCAAAAATACAAGAGAACAGGGAACAAGTTGACGGGAAGGAATGTAAGGACGGACCTTTGCGGATACTCATATTATCTTTACCTTTGCCGGAAACATCATAAACACCTTACTTGAATATGGCAAAATATAAACGCATCCTGCTCAAGCTGAGCGGGGAAAGCCTCATGGGCGAAAAACAATACGGCATCGACGAGAAACGGTTGGGCGAATATGCCGCACAGATTAAGGAAATACACGACATGGGCGTACAAATCGGTATCGTCATCGGTGGCGGAAACATCTTCCGCGGACTGAGCGGCGCCTCGAAAGGCTTCGACCGCGTGAAGGGCGACCAGATGGGCATGCTCGCCACGGTCATCAACAGTCTGGGACTCAGCTCGGCACTGGGAGCCGTCGGCGTCAAGGCACGCGTGCTGACTGCCGTCCGCATGGAACCCATCGGCGAGTTCTACAGCAAGTGGAAGGCTATCGAGTGCATGGAACAGGGCGAAGTGGTCATCATGTCTGCCGGGACGGGCAACCCCTTCTTCACCACCGACACAGGTTCGTCATTGCGCGGCATCGAGATTGAAGCGGATGTCATGCTCAAGGGTACACGCGTAGACGGCATCTATACCGCCGACCCGGAGAAAGACCCGACAGCCACGAAGTTTGCCGACATCACCTATGACGAAGTGCTGAAGCGCAACCTGCGCGTGATGGACCTCACCGCCACCTGCATGTGCAAGGAGAACAACCTTCCCATCATCGTCTTCGACATGGACACCGTGGGCAACCTGAAGAAGGTCATTGCCGGCGAGGCTATCGGCACCCTGGTGCACAACTGACGCCTGCACGCCGCACACAGAGATACAGAGGCACAAAGACACAACGTACGGGGGATTCTCCCTCATACCGGTTGTGCCTTTGTGCCTCTGCCGCTATCAGGGGCTCTCAGAACTCCCACCCGAGACGGACATTCACCGAATGCTGGAGACACGAGGGTTCGGAGATGAGCCACAGGCTGGCAATCCGGTCCAGTATTTTCCAGTGGAAGTAGCCGCTATAGTCCACACCGATCACCCAGTGCGGACTCAGGTGGTAATCATAGCCCAATGCAAAGCCCAATGCCGTACGGACTGTCTTGTCCTTCTCACGGGTGCCGGGGACGTAGCCTTCCTCCCAATAGGTCTGCGGCAGGTAAGTCTTGCGTACGTTCACGCCCAGCGTCCCTTGCAGGAACAGTGCCGAACGGCGTGTCTGTACGAACTCCCATCCGACGCCGTAGTCACCGCTCAGTTCCCGTATTTTCCAGTCGAGCCGTCCCTCACCCGGTTTCTCCATCGAAGGAGGATAAGTCCCCATTCCATGCCCCTGGTTAAAACCTGCATGAAAATCCGCCAGGATATAAATCCGATTCGAGGGGTAGTAGCGCACCTCCCCACCCAGGCGGTAACCATTCTCGGTATAGGGATTGCCGGGGAAGTTCTCATAACCGCCCAGGACACTGATGCGCCAGTTTCCTTCCTGTGCCGCGGCAGCGGTCATGCAGAATAAAGCAACGAGGAAGCCAATCAATTTCTTCATAGGTCTGTACTGTTTGTCATCGTACCAATTAGCCACAAATATAACCATATTCCCAGAGATAAATAATCGGGCACGCCGACTATTTCCGCGTCAGAAAGACAGCATTTCCACAAAAGCATTACCTTTGCGCCATCATAGACCAATCAACAACACGTATGAAAACATGGAAACTGATTGCCGGCACCCTGCTCACCCTGCTGGTGTGCCTGCACCTCGCCTCCTGCGGCGAAGAGGATTATTCCACCCCGACAGCCGACGCGCTGGTAAACACCACCTGGACCGGCAAGGATTCCGGGAGCATGTACAACCAGATTATCATCGTCAGCCGTACCAACCTGACTTACATTGTCCGTGCCGAGAACGGCGAAGAGTCCTCGCGCGAAACGATGCAATACACCTACAACGAGTCCGACGGTACCTTCCGTGCCTGGTCGGGCAGCTTCGAGATGAGCGGCACCATCAACAATGCCTACATGACGCTCCGCATCGGCGACGAGCAGCTCATCCTGGACAAGGAATAGGAAACTCACCCTCGCTCTGAGGCAACCGCTCCCCTCCGCAAAGCACACAGACTTTGCGGAGGGGAGTTTTTTATCGGTTTGCCTCCGCCTTCCTGCCTCACTCCTTTCCCCTTCACCCTTCCCCTTCAGACACTCGTCCTGTTTTTTCAACCGACGCCGTCACTGTCCGGTCACCTCCTTTTCATCATCTTCCGTTTATTTTCTGATTTACTTCCGCTTATCCAGGCATATTCAATAGTGGGCACGTCTATGAACCTTGTTTAGTCACCTGTTTCCGCACATTTGAATAGAATTTACATACGTCAATGGCTGCACTGCTGATATTTAGCGTGCAGCCATTGACATATAAGGCGTTTACCTCCGTCGCCTCGTCTCATTTCCCCGGTCCGGATTTTTGCGCAATTTTATGTTTTAGGACAGCTATTCCGTCGTAAAAGCAGTTCATTCTTCTTCAAAGTTGGTCACCGGCTGGTCACCGGGTTTGTGGCTGGAGGACAAGAAGTATAAAAAGAAGGGCACATTCTCGTTTGTGAGATGTGCCCTCCAACAGATTGCCTAATTACTTAGAATTTAAAGTGAATTAGTTTGCTTGAGTTCTACCTACTGTACCGTTTACCCAAACAACAAACTCTTCTTGGCTCCATTTGTGTTTGATCTTTACCGGTATCTTGATATCGAAGTTTACCACAGTTGCAGTGTTGTTGGTGTAAGTCAACTTGTCGAAGTGTTTCTCAGCAATATCTCTCATGGTAAAGCCTATAGCGGGAATACCAGCAGCAGTATTAACAACATAACCATCGTCTACTCGCGCATAGTCTCCAAGTGTATCATTCCAACGATAAACTTTGAATTCTACGTCGTTAGTAACTTCTTTCAAGGGTCTCCATTGACCATCGGCACTGTTCATATTAGTCAGGATCTCTTGCGGATCAACTGAAATGTCAGATACCTCATAGTAATGATAGTAATCCAAGTAGTCAGCGAAGTGACGGACTCTGAAATCATAGAAGTCAATCAGGTCAGCCAGGTATACCTCAGTCTCAGGTTCACCACCATCGTATGCATCTACGAAGTGAACTTCGTCTTTAGGTTGTGCATAAACAGGTTTCAAGAACTCTACATCAAATGTATTATCAGCGGTAGGTAAGAAGGCACCACACTCTCTGTTAAATGCAGCTACACCAATATTGACATCCAATGTATTCTTCAACAGAGTTTCAGCTTTGCTAAGATCGCCATCCCAAGATTCAGGAACGTTCAAGAGATCTTTGGCTACAGCGTTGTTCATCAGCTCCAACCATACACCGTGATCTCTTACATGAGAATTTTGAGGATTATAGTTCAGCTTAGCAATAGGAGTACCATTGGCAGTCAGAACTTGGTTCTTGAATTCGTAAGGTACTGCATCCGTAAACAACATTACATCGTTATTGGCAGTTGTGTTGGCAACGCCCAAAGTGTAAGATTTATTGCTTACGCCTTTGACTGTTCTGTTGTTGTTGGCAAGTGAGAAGTAGTAGTAATAAACCAGACTGTCATTCTGGAAAGAAGTAAAGTTGCTTTCCTTGTTCCAGTCGTAAACTACATTCCATGTATCTTCCGGTTGGATGACAAATTTCGGTGCATTTTCATTGACTGCAAAGCATACATCACCGGGACCGTCAGAGATATTCCAGCTACTGCCCATAGTACCGTTGTCAGAGTGCCCGATTGTGTTCTTTTCGAAACGGCTGTCCAAAGCTACATAGAAGTCACAGCTGGCTGCTTCAATGTCAGTGATTGTAGCAGGTACATCTACATTGGCGTGGATAGCACGCATGTTCTTATAGTCACCGGCAGAGGTTTCTGACATGCTATTGTCTGCATACCAGTAAGTTGAGAGCTTATTTCTCAAGACAGCCTTCGGATACTTCAATGTGATTTCGATCGGTAAATAGATAGGCTTCTTGGCCGTACCCGTGTTACCCAGACCCTTGTTAGGTTCATACTTCACATATCTTGTGATAGTAACAACAGGATAACCTTCATTTTTAGCCCATGCCACAAAGTCTGCACGGTCGATAGTCCATGAGAGAACATCAGTTGTTTCAGCACCGTAGTTGGCGATTTCGTGGATTGTACCAATAGCAGGAACTTGCGTATAGGTAGGATAGCCATACATATCTTCGCCGCCAGGAACAAATTGTGTTACTTCATGTTCTTCATTAGCAACGATGTGGTAGTTCGCATCAAAGGTCTCTTTTGAAGATTCAGCAGTAGCTTCCAGCAACTTGGTTTCGATAGCGTGCCATGTAATCTTCTTGGTTTGGTCTCCACAACGATAGAAGAAGTCGCCCAAGTTGAATTTCTCAGCAGCAACTGGTGTTTCAGGAGCGATAATTTTGAACTTGATAAAGCCGGCTTCTACAACCTCTCCATTTTCTGTATTCTTGATAGAAACACGAATCAACGGAGTACGTCCTACCGAAGCAATCGCTTTTCCAATCTTGGTAGAGTCAATCTTGCAGTCGAGCAGGTCAGTATCACTGTTACTATCTACACCGCATGCAGCGATAGATGTGTAAGCTTCACCGGCTTCATTGGTCTTTGTTACCAATACACAGTGGTTCTGTGATTGTTCGGTCGCGTTAGAACCAATAGTGAAAGGAACTTTTTCAAATGCAAATTCCATGCCATGAGCTTTCAGAGAATCTTCGTTCCAAGTATAGATGCTTTTTGCGGCATTCCATGAACGTTTTGAGTTTGCTGTTACGTGTATACGAACCAATTCATTCAAATTGATACCGTTGGCATCGCTGTAAGCTAATTCAACTGTTGCAGATTGTTCGGCTGCGTCTTTAGCTTTATCATATAAGTGGGCGCCACCACCAATGGGATTGGAGTGGGTACTTGCCGAACCTACCGGATGATCAGTATCAAACTCCTTTTCTGTAATGATGTGATTGCTGGAAGTGTTGTAAGCCAGAGCTTCGATAGCAATCTGTGAAGCATATACAGAAGCATAAGTGGAGGTGATAACTTCAGTTCTTTGTTCGTCCAAAGGAACTTGGATGGCGAGGTCTGTAATCTTGGAGTCATCCTTCCGTGCAGGATAGAAATAGGATTCGGTAGTACGGTCTTCTTCTTGTGTCTTTACTAACTGACCTTCCATCTTGATGCCGACTTGCATCTTTCCGTCTCTTATATCTTTGAACCAAACAGCCATTGGATTGGATGCGGCAGCTCTGGTTTGGATAAAGTCACGGTCATCAGAAGTTACACCTAAGTTCTCCTGTGAAAATTCGCTGATGATAGCGGTAGTCGGGTTCATGTGATACTCCTTGCAGTAAGTCGGATTCACAAATCCCCAATTCTCGCTAACGACAGCTTCATCTTTAATGGTGTAAGGTTGAACCAGTTCTGCATAGCCTTCACCGGTGACAACTTGATGTACAGTCATCATACCGGTCTTTTCAGAACCATCAAACGTTACAGGATGATAAGGAATATATGCATATTCCATTGCATTTTGTCCATCCAGAACCAATTCAGGCTGGAATACCAATGCTTTCAAATCACCTCTTAACGAGATAACCAAATCGCCTTCATAGCCTTCTACGTTACGCAATGTCAGGACATCGTTATCCCAAATAGCAATTACGCCTTCAGTCTTGATAGAGGCAGTCCATTGGATGTTGGTGTTTTCTTTTGTTTCTGAACCGTCAGCTGCAACATTGACTTTGATCCAATATCCGTTTTCATCCCCTTCTGTTCCAGGATAGTAATAAACAGAAGAAGTTGATTGTCCAGGAGTACCGGGTTCTCCAGGTTCACCTTGTTCACCCTTTTCTCCGGGATCACCTTTATCTCCCTTTTCGCCGCGCGAAGGCTTTTGAGTGTCTACGCCATCAATAAACCAATTACCATTTGGTCCGATTTCAACGACGCTGCCGTCTTCGCCGTCAACGCCATTGGTCAGTTCAAAGGTATTGCCGTTGCTCAATGTGAGACGAACTCCATTGGAAGTGGCGGTCACATCGGTCAGGATGGCACCTTTTTGAATTTGTGACTGAAGTTCAGACGCGAGACTCTCAACGGCTTCGAGACCTGCACGAAGCTCGTCAATGTCGTCATCGTAGTCTTTACATGACGTCACCACTCCTGCTGAGAGCAAGGCTGCACTGAACAGGAGCGTACTCATTAACTTTTTGTTCATCATACTAAAACTTTAAATTTAAAGATTAATAATAACTTTAATTGTTTTATTCTCTTTTCTTTCTATTGTTCTTCACAACCCTTCCGACAGATGTTCATGAAGCGGTTGGGGGTGATGCCCTCACAGCGTTTAAAGGAAGCGTAGAAGGTGCTCTTGGAGGCGAACCCGCACACGAAGGGGATGTCTTTCAGCCGACAGATGCCGCGACGCAATACCTCTTTGGCGTATTGCACACGGTACCAGTTGATTAACGACTTCAAATTGCAGCCAAACATCTCGTTCACGGTGTTCGACAGGTAGGTAGTATTCGTGCCCACTATTGAACTGAACTTCGACAACGAAAGTTCGCGATCCAGATATACCTTGTGGACATCCAGATACTTAAGGACCTTCTGATAAAGCTCCGTCCGTGGGTTTCCTGACAGCTTGGTAGGAGTAAAAGGAAAACTTTTTCCTTCTCTACCTTGTACGATAGCATCCATATTACACTCTTTTATCGCAAATGTTATTTACGAGGCAAAAGTAAACAACCGCTTCACACCAAGCAACACTTTTTTCAAAAAACAAAACCATTAATCATCATATTTTTAAACTATTGGAATTTCATAGGGGTAGCTATGACAATATATATACATTACTCAAGTTTCTGATTTAGCTTTTAGGCAGTTTGTGCATATGCCTGTAGTGCTTC
>OBAR01000071.1_pt1 | contig 135502 bp, 107 predicted proteins | sample 1517911 | NCBI WGS metagenome assembly OBAR01 (sample SAMN04571709, study PRJEB22368) | human gut metagenome | biome: human gut; material: stool | host: Homo sapiens | place: Luxembourg | collected 2012-10-26
ACTGCATGTTTCCCAAAAAGCCGTGTATCAATGTACAACGTACATTTGACACACAGCTTGCTTTGTTTTGAATTCGTCGAATTCACGTTATTTTACAATATAGTATTTTTTTCTGGGGATTATTTGGATATGGGCGAGCCGGATATAACATCAACAAAAATTACCCTGTGCTTTTCGGATGTCTCAAACAATAGTATAGAAAAACAGCCTGGTGGCTTAATAATAAGCCACCAGGCTGTGAGGATTAACGTTATATTCATTTACTGAATACATCGGAAACCCATTACCTCATACTGTTGCAGTATTACCCTAAATAACCTCAGCTATTACAGTGAATACAGATAACATTATTTCAAATAGAGTCTACAAAAGCATTAAACGAATTGCTCATTGCAGACTAGCTCATTCTCTTTCCACTACCCAATAGTAACAAAGCAGAAAAACACGACAAAACGACAATGCCAATATACTGCATAGTCTCACACACCATGAACAACCTCTTCATTTTGCCTTTGCCACGTAGAATTGTCACAATAAGCCCAATACTGCTCATTACAGCCGCATGGTTATTAACACATTAATACAAGGCCCATTCACAGCGGAAACACGCTTATACAAATGTCGCGACGTAGCCCAACAAAGCCATCGGCACAGCAAACAACCTGTCTGGACAACGATATAATAGACGTGTTCTGGACTGTATGATTGATTCGGAGTTTATCTCACAGATTGAGAGCATCAACCATGATTAACAGGCCAAGACATCTCATATCTCACAATATCCTCTTCAATAAGAGGAGAGCCTAGTTGCACTTCAACAAAACGAAGATCTGTCACCGCCCGTACGGCGTGCTTTTGCCCGACTGCAATATTGACAACATCACCCCTACGAACCGTTGTTACCTCACCATCAAGCATCAGTTCGCCCTCGCCTTCAATAAATGTCCAAACCTCTGAGCGATGGTTATGGGCTTGATAGCTAATGTTTTTACCCGCATTGAGGAAAATGTGCTTAACAAGCGTATCGGAGTTTGATTCTCCACCATTATGGTGTTCAAGCACCTTATATGTTCCCCAGCGGCGCTCCTCAAACATCGGGCGTGCACACAGGCGCTCAACATAAGGCTTGATTGACTCACAGCAGTCCTTGTCTGCAACGAGAATTCCGTCAGGACTGGCTGCAACAACCAAGTTCTTGGCCCCAATACAAAGACACGGTATACCGAGTCTGTTTACCACATGAGTATTTACAGAAGCCGAGTCGAGTGTAGATTTACCGATAGTGCTACTGCCAAGAACCTCGCTTAATGCATTCCATGTGCCAAGATCCTTCCATACCCCGGCAAATGGCACAACAGCAACAGAGTCTGCCTTTTCAGCCACCTCATAATCGAAACTAATCTTCGGAAAACAAGAATAGCACGAACGCAAATCATCAAAGCTATGGCCACAGTCCACATATTTAGAAATAATTTCAAGAAGGTAACCAAGTCGGAAAGCAAATACACCCCCATTCCACAAGGCTCCCAGAGATATAAGTTCAACGGCTTTCTCCGCTGTAGGCTTCTCCGTGAAACGCTTCACCCTCATCGCGTCGGCTACATTGTTGCCGGAAGCCGCCTCTGGTACAATATAACCAAATTTAGTGGAAGGATAATCAGGACGGATTCCCATGAGCACCAGATTGGCAACATCACCTTTCACAGCCTCAACCATCCGGCCAATAGCATCGAAATAGCTATCATCAATATATGGGTCACTTGGCATAACGACCACCGGTTCGTCGGCAGCACAACCTTTTTGCTTGGAAAGATAAAGGCATGCCAAAGCAATTGCAGGGAAAGTGTCGCGGCGTTCGGGTTCTGTCACAACACCCACGGTATCACCAAGCTGGCAGCTAATGGCATCACGTTGAGACTCGCCGGTAGCTATCGTTATGTCTGCCCCAAGCGCAGACGATTTTATCTGGCGCACTACCCGCTGAACCATCGACTCTTCGCCACCGTCTGGTGCAGGCAGGAGACGCAGAAACTGCTTTGAATAAGAATCGTTTGAAAGCGGTCACAGGCGTTTGCCTGAGCCGCCGGATAAAAGAACAAGTTGCATATTTATATTACCTTTCTGCCCTCATAGGATTAGTAAGGAAGTCATGATATGCAAGGCGGATGCCGTCTTCGAGCTCCGTCTTATATGTCCAGCCCAAGGCTGTGGCTTTTGATACGTCGAGAAGTTTGCGTGGCGTACCGTTTGGCCGCGTAGTGTCCCAACGGATTTCACCATCGTAGCCAACAACCTTTGCCACCAGTTCCGTCAGAGCCTTGATAGTGAGCTCCTTGCCAGTACCGGCATTGACTGTCTCGTTTCCGCTGTAGTTGTTCATCAGGAACACACAGAGATTCGCAAGGTCGTCTACATACAGAAACTCACGCAACGGAGAACCGTCGCCCCAGCAGGTAACGCTCTTTGCGCCAGCCTCCTTTGCCTCGTGGAATCGGCGGATAAGTGCTGGCAACACGTGGCTGTGTTCGGGGTGATAATTGTCGTTCGGGCCATAGAGGTTGGTAGGCATCACGCTGATATAGTCGGTACCGTACTGACGGTTCAGAAACTCGCAATACTTAAGTCCGCTAATCTTCGCCAAAGCATAAGCTTCGTTGGTCTTCTCCAGCTCACCAGTGAGCAGGCAACTCTCCTTCATTGGCTGCGGTGCCATGCGAGGATAAATGCACGACGAACCAAGAAACTCCAACTTCTTGCAACCGTTCTTCCAAGCAGAATGAATCACATTCATCTCAAGAATCATGTTGTCATACATGAAATCCGCCAGCGCCGACTCATTGGCAACGATGCCGCCCACCTTGGCAGCGGCGAGAAACACATACTCTGGCTTCTCATCAGCGAAGAAAGCCTCCACGGCCTCCTGCCTTGTCAGGTCAAGTTCCTTGTGCGTGCGAGTGATTATGTTTATATATCCCTGACGCTCCAGCTCACGCACAATGGCCGAGCCAACCATTCCACGGTGCCCGGCAACATATATCTTTGCGTTCTTTTCCATAATGCATTAATGCTAAGTTCCGCCGGACTGTAAATCCGACGGAACAAAGATTTGTTATTTTACAATACCCTTCTCAAGATATTCGGCAAGGTTCATCTTGCGCACCTTCTCGCTCGCATCCTCAGCTGCCACCTTGTGCATGTCATAGTCCACCATAATGCGCACAAGTTCCTCGAAAGATGTCTTCTGTGGATTCCAACCGAGTTTTGCCTTCGCCTTGGTGGGATCCCCCCAGAGGTTCACAACGTCAGTCGGGCGATAGAAGTCCTTAGATACCTCAACAAGTGTTTTGCCAACAAGGTTCTCTGGACCGGATACGCATATACCCTTCTCGTTTTCGCCCTCGCCCTCAAACTCCAGTTCAATGCCTGCATAACGGAATGCCAGTTGACAGAACTCACGTACACTGTGCTGAACTCCTGTGGCAATCACGAAATCTTCAGGATTCTCATGCTGCAGAATTAGCCACATGCACTCCACGTAATCCTTGGCATAGCCCCAGTCGCGAAGCGACGAAAGGTTGCCAAGATAGAGCTTCTCCTGCTTCCCCTGTGCAATGCGTGCTGCAGCAAGTGTAATCTTTCGCGTAACGAAAGTCTCGCCCCGACGCTCACTCTCATGGTTGAACAGAATGCCAGAGCAGCAGAACATATTGTAAGCCTCACGATACTCTTTCACAATCCAGTAACCATAAAGCTTGGCCACGGCATAAGGACTATAAGGGTGGAACGGCGTATTCTCGTTCTGAGGAACTTCCTCCACCTTGCCATAAAGCTCTGATGTGGAAGCCTGATAAATGCGGCAAGTGTCCTCCAGATGACAGGCACGCACGGCCTCCAGCACGCGGAGCACGCCCGTGGCGTCCACATCAGCTGTGAACTCAGGCGAGTCAAAGCTCACCTGTACATGGCTCTGTGCGGCAAGGTTATAAATCTCGGTAGGTTTCACCTTGTCCACCACCTTTACAATCGACATAGAGTCACCCAAGTCGGCAAAATGGAGGTGGAAGTTGGGCTGGCCTTCCAAATGGGCAATCCTTTCCCTGTAGTCCACCGACGAGCGACGGATAATTCCATGCACATCATAACCTTTTGACATCAAAAATTCAGACAGGTAAGAACCGTCCTGACCGGTAACACCAGTAATCAATGCTACTTTTCTCATAAATTTAATATGTTTGTTAATCAATATTAATCAAGAGCCTATTTATCGCTCGATTCCCCTCTTCTCCTTGTGTATGTTTTTCAGAAACAACGGATTGCCTATAACATAGCGTCTCCACATCCTACGTGGCTCTTTAATGAGTCGGTAAAGCCACTCCAACGAATGTTCCTGCCACCATAGCGGAGCTCGTTGATATGTCCCGGCAAAAAAGTCGAACACGGCCCCGATAGTACCCACGTGACAATGGATGTTCAGTTCGTCCCAATGCGCATATGTCCATTTCTCCTGTTTAGGAGCGGTCATACCAATCCATAGCAAATCGGGGTTCGCTGAGTTTATTGCGGATATAATCGCCCTGTTATCCTCAGCGTTAAACTCAGGCTTATAAGGCGGAGAGAATGTCACCACATCGATATTTGGATATATTTCCTTGGCTTTCTCCACAATCAGGCCGAGAACTTTTGGCGAACTGCCCATAAACATGCAGCGGCCGCCTTTTTCATTGAGCCGCGCCATCTCAAACTCAAACAAATCCCAACCTGCCACGCGCTCCCTGGGCTGCGAATGGGCATTAAGGATACGGCAAGCTTTTACAATGCTCGCGCCGTCCGGAATGAGATAGTCACCATTCTTCAGCGCCTCAGCAAATTGTTCATCTTTCTGAGCCGTATTGAAAGAATGGGCGTTGATAGTATTTATCAGCTTCTTTCCCTCTGGAATGTCTTTCAATGCATCTTTAGATTCAAGGATACGTAAATCACTAAGTCGTAACATATTGTTATTACTTTTTATAAAACATTTTCTGTTGTTAGTCAATGCACAATGCACCGTTCGTACAGCCCGACCATTTTCTTCACCTTGCCGTCCCACGACAATTCTTTTTGCCTGTCTGAACAGTTGTCAGATAAAATCCTCAACACATCCCTGTGGTTATAAAGGTACTCTATCTTTTCGGCAAAGTCGTTGACTGACTGTTCTGGATTGGTAAGTGGTATCTTTATGCCTACTTTTTCGTCGATGATGGCACTCATGCCGCAGGCGTCAAAGCATAAAACAGGCAGACGGCAGCTTACTGCTTCAAGCACTACCGTGGAAGTGTCTTCGCTAACGCTTGTGAACAGAAAGAGGTCTGCGTTTGACATTTCTCGTTTTATTTCATCGTTTGGCTTGTTGCCCTCCCAGTTTACTTGTCCGTCTATGTTCATCTTGGAAGCAAGTTCTTTGGCACTGTCCGTTTGATATTGAGAACCAGAACCGAATACTTTCAGGCGAATATTTTTATTACCTGTCTTCGCTAACGCCTTAATCGCTATGTCAAGTCGTTTGCGGAAGTCAAATTTACCTACCCACATTATGTTCAACAATTTGCCCTCAAAGCGTTGCAGATTTTCTTGTTTTACCGTTCCGTCAAAACATCCCGTTTCCGGTATCATTACGCTTTCACGTCCCTTGTATTTCTTTATCGCCTTGTAAGAGTCTGGAATCGACGAAACGAGCAACGTCGCCTGTCGTATCGCAGCGTCAACACGTTTGTCGTATTTAAGTTGCAGAACATTCAACGTGTTCTTCAATGCCATAAACGCTTTCATCTTCAATCCTCCGCCGTCGGTATATGCCAACGGAAACTGTTTCAATCCTCCTATCGGGCCCCAGACAAACGGTATGTCTGTTTCTTTTGACAGCTTCCACAAATACCCGGGTTCGCGGAAGCCTATCATGTTCAGTTGGTGTAGGAGGTCAATCTCTCGTTGTCCGCATATCTCCTTTGCAATAAGGTATGTCTTCCATTGCCACTTCCTGTAATACTTGTAGAATCGCCAGTCGCCTTGATTCCAGCACATCTTGCGTATTTCGTCGGATACGGGGTTGTAATAAAAGTGCATGTTCCGTCCTTGTGGCAATGTAGGCAACGCGGCTTCTATCCTGTCCCTGAACTCACCTTCGGTAATAATGTGCAACTCGCAATACTTTGCAAGATTCACGCACCAGTTCCACGCCATACCCGGCTCACTCCCCATTTTCGGAGAACAAGCGTAAGCATTGATTAAGATTGAAAGCATTGATTTATTTTCTGTTTACCAATTCAGAATAAATTTCGCCTAATTGACGGTTTACCTCTTGTACGGAAAACTGCCCGTAAACATACTTGTCCGACTCTTTTACGATATTTTTTCGTAAAGCTTCGTCATTTATTAACAAGTCCAATTGTTCTGATAACCTTTCACTGTCGCCGACCGGAAATATCAATCCGTTCTTTCCGTTTATTATTATATCAGGAATGCCACCGACTGGCGTTACCACGCAAGGTATACCATACGCCCAAGCGTCAAGCACGCCCATAGGGAAGCCTTCGCCATCGCTCGCAAGGCAGTATATGGACGCTTCTTGGAAGACCCGTTCCTTATCTGTGCCTGACACCCAACCAACAAAATTAGTTTGCTCTGCTATACCCAAGTCAGAGGCTATCTTCTTGGCTTTGTCTATTTCTCCATTACCTGCAAAAACTATATTCCAATCCTTGTGCTTGTCGGCTATCAAAGCGAACCCCTTCAAAAGGGTTTCGTAACCCTTGCGTGGAATTATTGTCCCTGCAAACAAAATATTCTTTTTCCTTAAATCATCCCTTCTGTTTACTGTCGGGCAAGGATTATACAACACCTTTACATTTTCAGTTACCCCTAAAGCCTCTTTTAGCCACCTGCGCCATTGCTCTGAAAGGACTATCACTATGTCAGCTTTGGTAAAAAGTGAACGATACAATTTTTGGTTATATGGCTCAAAAAGAAATTTTTCGTTTGACGGGTGAAAATGAAATGTTGTTTTCTTACCAAACCATTTGGCAGGATAAAAGAACAATCTTTTTCTTTTTGCCGATTGGGTTGTTGCAATATGAATGTGCACTATGTCATAAAAAGGTAACAGACAGGTGTATTCAATAAGAGCAGTAAACAGATACCACAGCTTCCTTATCATATTGCCGTCTCTGTGTGTCTGAATCCAACGACAATGATACTTCTTCCATTGTTCACCAGTTTCGTGCGCCTTAACAACAGAAGTTATTCCGCCCCGAGTTTTACGTGATGTTGCGACTACAAGAACTCTTGTCATGATAAAAGTTTATGTTAAACTATTTTGTTTTTCCACTTTTTACCGTCACCTGTCACGCGACCTCCTAATTCATTTATAATCAAGCAAATACGCTGTGACAGGTACATCTGAGAACTTTCACCTATTGAGTCACCGGCTGTCTATGTGCCTGCTGATTTACAGTTAAATGAATGTAACGTGAAGGATACGTAAACCATCTGTCACGCCTTAAACACCTATGTGTCAATACGTTATGGCCGATTGTGACAGGTGACAGCAAAAAACGAAATTTGATTTTATCTCACACAGATTGAGTACAAATTTAAAATGCCACCTTTTGCATTGCGTTTTGTGCCCTTTTGCAAATTTGGCATAAGAACATTATTTCAATAATAATCCGCAATCGTCCTAAAGCAGCAAGCCAGATTAAACAAACAAGGCTAATGTCTTAACGACTATGACATTTAATTATTACTTTTTAATTTCCGTGCAGCGGATAGCTTAACTACTTTGATTAGGAGCTTTACCGATAATCATATAACATTATTTCAAGAAAGGTTGTCTCTGTCTTTCAAGCATTTCCCTCGACAATCTTTGACTTTTAGGATATAAAGCTTTTTCATGTTCAATAACCGCGTCAACGGTAAACCTGAATTTAAGAATCTTGGCCGGCACACCGCCGATTATCGAGTAAGGAGGGCAACTCTTGGTAACCACCGCCCCAGCAGCAATCACAGAGCCACGACCTATGGTTACGCCTTTAAGGATTGTAACGTTACAGCCAGCCCAAACATCATCCTCAATAGTTACGGGAGCGTCGTTTTCAGGCAGTTTATCGTGACTGTCCATTATGAATTTTCCGACAACATCCGTTCTGTGGTCGCCAGTTATGATTGTAGGATGTGGACCGAATATCACTTTCCGCCCTATTGTCAGCGGTGCCTCGGTGCAATAAAACGTGCTGCCTTTCGGAATACTGCTTCCATCACCAACCGACATGTTCCACAGGCCCTTAAGGTCGCTCGACATAGGTCGCAGATAAACGTCCTTACCACACTGCTTCATACTGCGTTTATAAAAAGGTGACCACAGCTTATCCCACAAATATGAGAATGAGAGACTAAGTTTTACCCCCCCCGAATAAGTTTCTTTAACATATTACAATTGCTTGATTTTTATAATTCTTGCCGGTACGCCACCAACCACGGCATTGTCGGGAATGTCCCTTGTTACTACAGCGTTTGCACCTATCGTTACATTATGGCCAATATTAACTGCGCCAAAAATCTTTGCTCCGAGGCCGATGTAGCAATTGTCACCAACGACAACTTGACTATCATCAGCTTTTTCGCTCTTATTGCCAAACACGACTCCTGGTAACAACGTGCAATTTTTCCCTATGTGAACATTGGGCCCAACGTGCACAAAATCCCCCGCATGGTATATGCGCAGACCAGGGCCGCAAGTACCCGGATAAATGGTAAATCTCAACATAAATCCCAATCGTTTATAACGGAAGAAATACCATAGGAAACGCAACTTGTGACCCGCATTTTTATGGTATTCAACATGGCGCAAAACATAAATGTATTTCCAAATATACCACGATTCGTTTTTAAGCAGCCAGTCTTTAAGGTTTGGCCGTTTTCCTTCCAACCGCGCCAAGTCGGCAAACAAATACCGTCTGAGGTCTTCACGAGTCTTTATCATGCATACATTTCTTTTATTGTTGCTCTATTTGGCATCAGTTATGAAATATAACAACACTTACACTTTGGTTTATAATATTACATTTCCAAATTTGAAGAAATGTAATCAACACCTTCCCGAATATATCTTTTTATATTTTCTTCGTTTTTATCATACACCGTTTTATATTTGATTTTGTTAATGTCATCTTCTTTATAGAACATCCTGTCTTTATTAAATCCAATGGCTTTATGCAGTGTGGAAATGCGATTATCTGTCCGATCAATGGCATAATGGATGAAATCTTTTCTGTAAATGATGGAAAACATATTACCATGGAAAGTGTTTGTCACAATAAAGGATGCATGGTGGAAAAGCCATAAGAATTGTTGAGGCGATACATCCATTAGCCTGTAATCAACTTCCGCCTTATGTATTAATGCTCTTATATCCCTGTCGTTCCAAATCTGGACTGTCGGAAGAGCCAATAATTTTGCGATTTTATTGGCGAAATCAATTGTTTCGGACTGATGTTGTATTGTATAAATCAATACATAATCATCTGGCAAACCTTCGTATGGTTTTTCTATTTCAGACCATTCTGAAGCTTTTATCAAAAACGTCGGATCGGGATTTACGACAGATGACAGTCCGAATTTTTCTTTTATATAATCCTGCATAAACTGTTCTCTGACTCCAATAGCTTTCAATCCTGACAGATAATGCCTGAACCGCTCTGGGTTGCTGTCGCCGAATCTCACGGATCCGGAACTTGCCGCATAAGAAAACTTGCAAGGCGTGGTTCCAAAATCTAAATAATAGATCGGATCATTCTGTCCTGAAGCATTTGGATTCCAGATTTGATCCGAGCCACAAACCAACACATCATATATATCCTGTATCTCGCTCCTGTCTTTAACCCTTTGTGATTTTACAAGTACATTCTCTATGAAATCAGAAAAGACCTGTTCGCGCCTTTTACCCATGCCTAATATTCCGCGTAACACTAAATCACGGACATTGTATTTCAGCATTTTATTTTTTGACCATAGTTTCCATTCATACATGTCTGTTGTTACCGGATGGCGGAAGTCTATCAGCTCAGCATCAAGCCCAAAACCTTGCATGATTTTTACCATTGCATATGCCTGGAGCACAGAGCCATAATTATGTGAGCTATGATATGTAACTATTCCACATTTTTTGTTTTGTGTCATTTCTTTATTATCATGTTTTTTATAGAATGTTTAAATATCTTATCAAGATTGCACAGTTTGTATGCTGCTTCAATTCCGATTTTTCCATAAATTTTCCTGAAAATTTTGATTCTCAGATTCTCCTTTTTAGGAGCTTTCAATTGGTCATTGCCATTTATGGCTTCTGTTACCGGACGTTCGTAAATGTTCAAATTATCATTTACTGCCAATATTAAATCTTTGCCCTTTTCTGTTATAGGAAGGGCACAGGATATTCCATAAGGATGCGCTGGTATGTCGGCATCATCTTTTTCCTTTCCCAATCCCCAAAAATCACCGATTGTAATGTCTGAAATCCGTTCCGGCTTGGCATAATGACAATTATAACAGCTTTCACGAGAAGTAAAAGCGTCCATGAACGATGCTAAATACAAATCATCGCCATGATGCGTCCATAATTTTTTTGATTGATAGATCAAATCTTCATCTTTAAAAATACATAAACGATAAGCGTTTTTTTGCCTGAAGCTAACCGATGAGACTTTGGTTTTGTCAATCTTCAAATCTTTGGTTATGTATTCCTTCAACCATTCATTAGAAGGCACTCCGTGGCAAATGATGTCAACAAGATATAAGTTTTCTGGTTGTTCCTTGTACATCTGCTTTACTGCAGCAACTTGACAAGGAGTACCTATAAAAAGCACATGCCTCCCATCCTTTATATCTTTCCTGATTTGTCGTAGGGCGTCAACAATGCTGCTTTGTACGTATTTTGACCCTTTTAGTCTATACGCTTCATCAATGTTGTCTATCCTGACATGTCGGATTTTGATTGACGGTAAGACTGTGCAGCCATAAACGACTCCTCCGTTTGACAAAACATAATTTGTCAACACAGATGCCATCCCTCCGGAAGTACTGCTCTCATAATCGTTCTCGTCTTTTGACCATGCAGCATAGGCAGCTGCCGGATAAGAGCATCGGATATCATGTAACGAAGGACAAGATTTCTTACAAAGACCGCAATCTATGCATTTATCTTGATTTATGTGTGGATAAAGATGCCTAAGCTCTCCTATTTCCATTGAAATGCAATGCTTCGGACAATTTGACACACACAACCCGCATCCAGTGCAATTTCTTTTATCACAAATGATTTCCATATCAACAATGCATGTCCCAATATTTTTCAGAGCCATTGAAAAATGTAAATATAGTCGTTTGCTTATTGCAACTCTTTAAGCAGTCGGTCCCACTTATTTACAATGTCCTTCTTATTGAAAAGTTTTTTTGAAGATTCACGGGCACATTGTGACATTGTTGTAAACAGTTTGTCGTCTTTCATTATCAGCAACAATTTCTCGATATACTCATCCGTGTTATGTAGTGGTATTATAAATCCATTTTTGCCATTCTTTATTATGTCAGAAACAGCAGCATAACTATCATATGCCAACGGAACGCACCCGTAATGCTGGGCTTCAACAAGAGTTAATCCAAACCCTTCCCAGATACTTGTCATCATGAAAATCTTGGCTTTCTCATAATAATTCTCCACGTGTTTGGAACTCCCCATAAATGATATGCGCTCCATTTTCTTTTTATTGGCATATGCCTTATAGAAATTAAGATCTGGACCATCACCGACAATAACCATTTTCCAATCAGGAGCAAGTCTGTAAATGCTATCCCATATTTTTATTGCACTCAATATTCTTTTCTGTTGCTCTGCCATCCTTGCCACAATAAGGACAATATTTTCTTTTCTTATGTCAGTATTCTTATCCTCTTCCAAAAAGCAAGGATTCTCTATAAAAGACAATTTGGAACCGTCAACTTTATTCAATTTGCAAAAAATTGGTATAAACTTTTCTGAAAGAAGTATGTACTTATCAGAAATTTCATACATCTTTTTCTGACGTTCCTTATACGGATTTTTAAACAATGAGAAACAGCACGACCGCAATAATTCTTTGAAAAATATTTTTTTTGTCGTATCACCCCATTTGTTCTTGTTGACCCAAATGTCTGGATTGCAATGCAGGACTGTGATAATTTTTATAGAGCATTCGTGTTTTAGCTTATTATAGATATACGAATATTTAGAGGTATGCAGATTTTGGCAAATGATGATTTTTATATATTTTTTTTGTATATAATCTTTAATCTCTGTATATTGATTTTCCTTATCTACTTTATTGTTAAAGCGATATTTGTATTTCGCTTCACTGTCAGCAGAATCAACCCCTCTGAAAATATAATAAACACCATAGCCTTTTGAACGCAGACTTTCTCCTATCGTGAAAGTAACACGTTCAACGCCGCCACGAGTAGGGGTAAAACTGTCTTCTAAAAATGCAATATTCATAATAATTCATTGATTATGCGGTCAGTTAATTCCTTATCCTTCTTCATGTCAACCTTTCTCACCCAAAACAACGGACTGTTTTTCAACTCCTCAAAGTCTTTGCATCCGAAAACGTATGGATGGCCACGTTCCCAGTCCACCAAACGTAGGTTTCCGTGTAGATGGGGATAAATCTTATTCTTAAACTTAGGAGACGCAAGAAGATGTGTTTGGATAAATATTTCATCCGCACACGATGAATAGCGATATAAATACAAAAAATAGTCCCTGTTGTCAGTGATTTCCGTCACCGCATCATATGTAAGACTTACCCAATTACTACCTTTGTGAAAGTTGATAGTTCTAAATCTAAGATGGTTAACTCCGATTATTTTCTGCATATTCAGACTTACAATCTCAAAAAGTCGTGAACAATAATATAGGATTTTATTGTTTGGCCGCTGATATTTATGCAGCAAGTGAAAGAGTGTGATATTATCTCTATTGCAGTAGCTTTCAACATTTACAAATTCGTAACCGCTGTTAAATTCACAAAAATCAAGAAATGTGTTTATGGGTTTAATTGGCATATCCATGCCGCTGATTAAATGATAATATGCATACTGTCCTTGGGAAAGAGCTAATCCGAACATGTCGATTTCTAAGCGGATTTGTGAGACATCACCCCACCTTATGTTTCTTCTGTCAAGAAAATATAAATTTGATTTCTTTAAGCATCGCCTTGCCGAAGCATCGTCAAATTCCTTGAATTTAGAATCTACATGCATGAAAATATCTATTCTATCACTATCAAGGACGGAAAGTAATGAATGGATTTGTTCTTGGTTTGTGTGTGCCAGAATTAATATTGCGTGCCTCTGCTCCATAATATAATTGTTTTTGATTGAGATTTGCCGTAAAGAAGATAAATGCCCATGTCATTGAAAAAGGAACAGGAAGCGTTCCATGCGTTACACTATTTGTGATAATCCAATAAAAAATTGTGTAAAGAAACAACCAATAATATTGAGTGGCATATTTTTTTACGTACTTTCGCTTTACGATAAGACTGTAAAATATGCTCAGAAAAACAATTATACCTATAATGCCATAAATATAAATTGTATTCAGCCAGCCATTATGTGCTGAAATTGAAATTCCCATCTTTCTTTCAAGATTCCGCGTCATGTGATCAACTGAACGGCCAAATATAATTTGTGTTAATGTACCATTAGTATAATCCTCCCATACCACTGGATAAAAATCGGACCGTCCAGACCCTATAGAGCCAGATTCATGCTCTTTTTCCATTCTCGACTGCAAATTCTCATAAGCAGAAATAATCTTTGGCGTACATATAATTACACCTATTATAAAAATTACAATGACTTTTTTATTATGTAAGAATGGTTTAAACTGCATATAAGCTATCGGAAGTGAAAAGAAGCTGGCCAATATTCCTGACCTGGAACCGCAATAAAAAGCAAAAACCATAAAGAACAAGTACAGGTAGAGAGAAACTTGTTTCTTGTTAAACAATAATGGGATTGCGGTCATGGACGCAAAAAACGAACCGTGTATACTGTCAATGTCATGTTCTCCAGGAAATGTTTGGGCGTAAGCATTGTCAACGGTAAAAAGATAAGAATGGTTGACAACCATTGCTACAATTATTGCCACCGAACAAATATATGCTTTCTTCTTATTTTTATGTAGCCCTATATAAAAGACGAAAAACAAAGTAAATGGAGAAATTGTCTTTATAATGTCTGTTAAGTCTGTAAAGTTTAAATTTTCACAATAATAATACAATCCCCATATAACATATAAAAAAATCAGCCTGAATAAAAATTGTAGATTTTTATATTGACTTATAATGTTCGCATTCTTGAAAATGTAATAAAATCCCCATATAGAAGATAGACCCATCATTATTTGTGGATATATATTATGAGGATTCATGATTGCAATGTTACTTCCAAGATAAATGTTTGGAAACACGGCTCTAAGTATCCAATATAAAATATATAGAAATGTGAATATATACATAAAATTAGCTTTGAATACAGTATTTACTTTCTGTTAATTTTTGCTTGAATCAAAGAAATTATCATTGTTCGTTCTGATTTTTTCATGCCTATGAACCAAGCTAAAAGTAGAGGGAACAAGAAATCTAAAGCGATATTGATAGAAAAGTCTAAGAGCGAATCATTAGTAAGCCAAAAGTATCTTGTGATTAAAGGTATAGGCACCGCCAATAATATTGTTCGCAGTATAGGATTGAACACATCGTTAAAAAATTTATGCGCTGAAAAACCTATTGCTTTTCGACAAAACAAGAATCTGACGATACCGCTTACTGCAGATATGAAAATCATTACAATAAATACTGATTGTGCCGGATATCCAAGTTTTAAAGCAAGCCAAGAGAATGGAATAATTAAAATAATAATTGTACTTACTATTATTTGATAATTGCGTATTTTCCCTGTCGCAGACATTGATGTCATAAGCGGATTTCCAAACAAAGTGCTTATCAACGAGTCTATAAGAACAAGTTGAATGAAAACAGACGTTTTCTCTGGAACGACTGTTAACCACAGCCCAAGAATATAATCAATGTTCAAGAATACAGGCAGGGAAAGGCACAAAAGCAGGAACAAGGAAAACTTGATACCTTTGTAAACAAGATTTTCCATTTCTGGTATGGATTTTTGCGCATACAGTTTGGTTATTTGTGGATTTAAAGCCGTTTGAAAATTATAGATAAATGTAGTTATTCCCGTTAAAACTTGTGAAGTTATTCCCTTTGCAGCATTGATTACAGAACCAAAGAACATATTTAGGATAATGTTCAACCCCTGATCTCTTAAAAGCCAAGCAATACTGCCAAATAAATTCCAGCCTGCAAAACTTGACATTTTTCTATATACCTCCTTGTTCCAGTATAGGCGAAATTTACTTTCAATATAATGCCGCTTACAATAAAATTGGTAAATTCCTCTGATTAACAAGCGGACAATGAAATACAATACAGCATAACTTATCAATTTATCAAAAGGACTGACATCCAATAAATAAACAATTCCCAATAATAATAAAACCTCTAAAATGCTGATATAAGCAAATATATTCATTTTCTCATGAGCGATTAACACCGCATTATATGGAACCTGAATTATATTAACACAGAATGTCAGTATTGAGAATTGATAAACCCAATTTGCCGCAACAATTCTATCATCTGGTATAACTAATTTTTCATTCACAAACCAAAGACCGATTGTTTCAGCCAATAATACTATTACTAATGCAATTACTATATGTATGTTTAAAGAAGCAGCAAAGACTTTTTTTAAATTTTCTTCGTTCCCTTTCCCAAGCTCAAATGTTAAAAATCTTTGCGTAGATGATGCCATGCTGCTATTAAAAAAAGATAACATCGTAACGACACCGCCAACAACGTTATATATTCCATAATCACTTACACCTAATTCCTTTAAAATAACACGAGATGTGTATAAGGTAATAAGCATTATTAAAATCATTCGTAAATACAAAAATATTGTATTTTTTGCAATACGTTTGTTGTTTGTAGAAGTGTCTGGCATAAAATAGTGATAAAAATGTTTACTGCTGTTTTAACTATTTGTTAATTGTATTCTAATCTTGAACAGTGTTATGACCCTTTTATTTCAGTGTCAAAATACGTTTGGAATGTTTTGTAATAATCATTACAGAGTTTGTTCCATACTTTACGATAAACAGTATTTTGCATGGTTATACGCATTCCTTCACTCCACAATTTCCAAATGTCTTTTGGCATAATGCCGTGTCACTACAAAGGTCGAAATAGGGTTAGATGTTTTAAAGATAAAGCATCAAGGTCGCCTACTCCAATATAAACATTGTCGGGCATAGACAGAATAATGTCCTGATAACGCTTGGTGTATTCGGCAAACATACTTAGCCTACGTTGTTTACGGTCGCTATATTGAGACCAAAGCAAAGCTGCTACAGTTACACAAGAAGAATGCCAAGCTGTATTATATCGTAAGCGTCCAATTCTGACGTACCCCCTGCTTTTCAGGCGGTATGTCCAAAATAAGATTAAAATTCAGATTATATTTATAATTTGTTAGCACTTATGCCGATGGTTGATGGCATAAGTTTTCCGTAGTCACGGTTGCCTGCGACTATCTCGGCAAAGAATTTCTTGAGGTATTCCAATATCGAATACCCCTGCAGCCTGCAGGTGGACACGACGGAGTGGTAGGCCGCGCTGACACGCGCCATCTTGTCGCTTCCGAAGAAAAGCGAGTTCTTCCTCTCGTTCGCCAGCGGCCTGATGCACCGCTCGGCAAGGCTGTTGTCTATCGTGTAGTCCCCGTCTTTCCTGTACAGGAAAACCTGGTTCCAGAAATGGTCGAGGTAACTGACCGCCTTCTCCATCAGGTTTCCGTGCCTCGGCGCGTTTTCGGATTTCACCAGGTCGAGCAGGCTCCTCATTTCTATTATTATCCCCGTCGTTTCGGCGGAGTTCCTGAAGTACCTCACTTGTTCCGCACTGAGCTTTTCCTCTTCATACCTCTTCTCCAGTGCGTAAAGCCTTCCGATGTATTCAAGGAACTTGCGGGCGTTGACGTCGTGCTCTATCTCGGCTGCATACTTGAACTTCGCCCTCACGTGCGCCATGCAGCAGACATGGTCGATGTCGAGCATCTCGTCGTCGAGGTACAGGTACACGTTGTAACCGTCGGTCTGCAGGGCGCGCAGTTCACGGCCTTCAAGGATGTCCTTCAGCACCTTGCGCCCACGCGAGCCGTCCTCGTAATAGTAGATTGCCACCCTTGCCAACCTGAAAGCCGCCTTTCACGTCCGTATGCGGAGTGGGCATGTCGTCGTCCTTGGACTTCGTGCCTTTCTGCGACTTCTTTCCGAAAAGGTGCTTCCGCCCGGCCTTGACCTCACTCCGCAGTTTCGCAGACTCCTCCCTTTCCGCCTTGAGCTGCCTCGTCAGCTCGGACACCTGCACGGCCATTGCAGACACGGCCTCGTTGCTCTTGCGGAGCAGTTCCGTCAGTTCCGTGAGCTTGTCCGACAGTTCGGCGTTCTTCCTGTCGCTTTCCCTGCGGGCGAGGTCCGCCTCTTCCAGGCGTTCCCTCTGGTAATTGGCCAGCTTGATTAATTCGTCCCTGTTCATGTCGGCATAGTCGTCAGCCACGCGCCGGGGATTCTCCTCCCAACGCTTCAGTCTGTGGGCTGATTCTAATATTAAATCCTTGTCTTCCATTGGACATGCCGATACGTTCATTACTATACAAAGGTAATAAAAATATCTGACACAGCCAAGGGAGAACGAATGTAATTATTTGATTTTCAATGTTTTAACAACTGGAGAGCCAAGCAATACCACCACGTCGTCCCAGCTTATCGAAAACACCTTGCGGTCACCTTCATGGAACACCCTCATGAACTTGTATCCCTTGTCGAAACGTTTCTCGTAAAGGCTGCACGAGTGTTTTTCGTAGCTGTAAAGGCGCACCGTCTGCATGTCCTTCAACATCATGATGTACACCTCCCCGGCCTGCGGCTCCCTGTCCATCTGCTGGTGTATCACGGAGAGGACGCGGGCGTACTTGCACCTCATGTCATGGAAATTGCGCAGGTAATAGAACCTGCCGAGTTCGCTGATGCTCAACATAGGCCCTCCAGCTTCTCCACGAGCCGTTTCAGCTGCCCGTAGCTTAAATTCCCTTGGCGCAGACGCAGGCCGTTGCTCACGCGCAGGTCCACCAATATGCGCATTTTGGGGGACGGTTCTTTTGCCTCTTGCGGAACCGAGTCTTTCGCATTGTCCGTTTCCGACAGGGAAGGGCGGCCCGAAATGTTTACTTCCACAACCTTGTGCCGGGTATCCTTGTACCATTTCTCAAACAGGTTGTAAGGGACGTTGTTCCTGTGGCAGAACGTCTGTATGCTTTCGCCCTTCGGATAAGACTCACTCTTGTAACGGATGAATAGCCTTTCAAAATCTTCACTGCTGTACATATCAATAAACTTTTTAGGTTGACAGCGCGAAGGTAGCTACATCTATCTGAACGGGCAATACGTCAGTTTTGGACGCTTACTGTTGAAATTTCACTCTACCATGTAACATCTGGCGTTGGGAGGAATGGCGGGAAGACGTGCGAATAAATTCGTGTTGATAAGTTATATTACAATTATCGTGAATTGCGCGGATAAGTTCAAACCACCTCGACATACTCGGGGCTGACGTCGACGCCGACGGAGAGGAGGTTGGGCAGCTCTACGAGCAGGCGACGGGTGCGTGTGCCGCGCAGCTTGAGGAGCCGGCCTTCGTAGCCATCGAGGGGGCCTCCGACGATGCGGACTGTGCGTCCGAGCATTGCCGGCGTTATCTCGTCGGGGCGGTAATAGCGTGGACTGTCGGCCGTATTTACCGCACGCATGAAGCGCTCCATCTCTTCGTCGGGCACGGTCATGTGGCGGTTGTGGTAATTGCGCACAAAGCGGTAACGCAATGTTGGCGTGGCCTCGATGATGGGCGTGAGCACCGACAGCGTGGAACGCGCGAAGAGCAAGTCTTGCACCACGGGCACCAACTCCCGCCGCCGTTTTCCTCCCTGCGTGAATACGCGTTCGTGCATGGGCGTGAAACACACAATCCCACGCATGGCAAGCAACTTGTAGGCCGGCAACTTGGCGTGCACCGGCTTCATGTCGCATAGCACAAACCACTGCCTCCGCTCGCCGGACTCTTCGTTTGGCAAAGCCGTCACACTGTCGTCAACGCTGCACATAAGAAAGGGGTTACGTATGTGTCATTCTTGCCCAAAGAGCAAACCTTTTAGTACCTCACGGCGGTGTATCTTACTGAAAGCCATGAAGTTACAATAGAATCATTAAGAAGTTGCGGGCAAAATGCGATTGCCATTTCATCTTTGTTTAAAGCCTTGTCCGGGAATCCACCCGGGCCACATCACACAGGCACGCATCACAGCTTGTGGCGCCATGGCGCCCTATGCGCAGCAGGCTTTTTCGCGTGCAAAAATACACAAAATACTTGAGACGGCGGCCTTTTCAATGCTAAAATAAGCGCATGTTGAAAATTGTTCTAATATAGATTATGGCCACACGAGGAGGGAAAAGAGTATGGCGGCGACCGTTTTTGAATTGTCCTTCAACACTTTAATTATCTTACAAAACAGAAGTAAAATGCGTTTCTCACCTTATTTTTAACATTTGGCCGGGCCCACCAAGCCTCAAGAGCCGGGCCGCCCGAATCCCCCCGGCGCAAGGCAGGCGGCGCCGCGGGCCACGTCGGCCCCCTACGGCGGATGCCGCCCGGCCGCTACAACACCCATGAACAGGTTTGCGGCCTGCCGGCAAGGTGTACGCCGGCAGGCCGCATTCACATTTGCGTGGCGCCCCATCCCGCCGCCGGGGGCCGGGCTACGGCAGCCACAAGATGCGGTTTAAAGCTTGTGCAGCCATTTCGCCGACGGCACATCCATCTTCGGATTGCCCTTGTAACCGATAGAGGCTGCACCGCTGCGGTCGACCTTCAGCGAGGCCACCGCATGACAATTAACCTTGCTGGCGCCCGAGGCCGAGGCCGAAACGCGCTGGGCCACACACTTCTCGGCATTGACATTCGCCGCGCCCGAGGTGGAATAGTCGGCGTCGACGGCCGTGCCCTTAACAAAGGCCTTGCTGGCGCCCGACAGGCCGATGGTTGATTTCTCAACCTGCTGGTCTACGTCTACCTTGCTCGCCCCAGACATGTCAAACGATGCCGTCTTGGCCTTCAGCTTGCCAAGCGACAGGTTTGAGGAGCCGCTGGCATCGACGTCGAGGTCGGTACAGCTGACCGATGCCCCCGAAAACCTTGAAGCGCCCGAGAGCGACAATCCCAGCCTGCGGGCCGATATGGCGCCGTCGGCCACAAACCTTGACGCTCCCCTGAGATCGACGCCACTGAGTGAAGGCGACGAAACGCGCACCTCAAACTTGTCGAGCGACTGTATGGCGCCATCATACTTGATGCCCACCAAGAGGTTTCCGTCGTTAACCTTCACATAAACATATTCCATCAGGTTGTCAGACGTGCAAACCTCCACTTTCTGCGGACCTGAAGTCTGGGTGTAAACCACCGTGGCCACACCCGAGGCCTCTATGGTGCTGAACTTGCCAACGCTGTAACTCTTTGTCACATAGTTGCCGCTTGCCTTTATAGACTTGCCGCCGCTGCCAATCTGATGCAGCACCGCCTGCGCTGATTTTTCAGTGCAAGCCCCCAGCGATAAAAGCGCTACAGAGGCAAATAAAAATGCCATCAATCTCATAATACACTGTTTTTGGTTAATACTTCTATTATATAGACGCATTGGAAGAAACAAATGTTGCATCGGAACCTAAATATTTATCAGATGCTGCAAAATATCCGCACAACAGAACAAACGGTGGAAGCCAGGGCCACCGTCTGCGCCGCCATTTCACCGAATGCGGCAAAAACATACTTGCCAGGCCGCAACCGGGCATCATACAGACCATGGCCTGTTTCTGAAATTACCTGCAACAGGCCACCATGCGCAGAATGTTTGTTCCGCCATCAGCATCATGCCCAACAAACGCCAACATCACGCAGCCGCACCGCCCCACCACGGGCGCCGCTCTAAGACAAGGCGGGGCAAGGCTGCCGCCACACCTGCGGCAGCGCTGACAGCAAGCAGGGCACTGCTGCCCCACCCCGCAGCACCGCCGGTGTTTGCGGTTGCCTTGCCCCGAAAGTCAGGCCACGGCCATACCGGTCAGCGGCCCTTGCTCCATAGCTTGGTCATGTCTTCGAGCGTCTTGCCCTTGGTTTCGGGCACAAGCTTCCAGACGAAGAATGCCGCAACCACGCATATCACGCCATAGAGTCCGTAAGTGAACCAATGGCCGAAGTCGGGGTCGCCGGCCGTCTTCATGTTGAACATGGGCACAAACGTAGAGCTTACAATCCAGTTGAATATCCACTGGAACGCCACGGCGATGGCCACGGCCTTGCCGCGTATGGTGTTTGGGAATATCTCGGCAATGAGCACCCAGCATATCGGGCCCCACGACATCATGAACGATGCGCTGTAGACCATGATGCTCACCATGCACACCATGCTCATCGAGGCATTGCCGAAGGTGAGGGCCACGCCAAAGGCTCCCACGGCCATGCCTATGCTGCCAGTGATGAGCAACGGCCGGCGGCCCCACTTCTCGACGGTGAAGATGGCCACGAGGGTGAACAGGATGTTGACAACGCCCATCACGACGGTGTTGACCATGGGGTCGGTCATGCCCATGTCGCCAAAGATGCGCGGAGCATAGTACAGCACGGCGTTGATGCCTACGGCCTGCTGGAACACGCTGAGCATGATGCCGATGAAGATTACCATGACGCCATAGGTGAACAGTCGCTCGGTCTTCTCGGTGATGGTGGTCTTTATCTCGTGCAGAATCTCGCTGCCCACGGTGGCTCCGTTGATGCGCTGCAGTATGGCCAGGGCCTTGTCGTCGCGCCCGGCCATGACAAGGTAGCGCGGAGTCTCCGGCACGAGGCATATCAACAGCGTGAACAGCCCTGCCGGCACGGCCTCGCTGCCGAACATATAGCGCCATCCCGTAGATATGGTCCATGCGGCCTCGTCGGCGTTGAGCACCTTCATGGCCTCAATCACCGGGTTGGCGTTCTCGCCAAGGATGATGAAATTGACGAAGTAGACCACGAGCTGGCCGAAGATGATGGCAAACTGGTTCCACGAGACGAGCGTTCCGCGTATGTTCGACGGCGCCACCTCGGCAATGTACATGGGGCAGATGGCCGAGGCAAGACCCACGCCCACGCCTCCGATGATGCGGTAGATGTTGAACGCCACGAGCAGTTCGAAGTTTGGCACGCCATGCTCGAATATCAGGAACTCGGGCTCCATCGACCCCAAGGCCGATATGAAAAACATCACGCCTGCAAAGAACAGCGACTTCTTTCGGCCCCAGTTTGAAGCCAGGTAGCCCGAGATGGCGCTGCCTATGATGCATCCCACCAGGGCGCTGGCGCAAGTGAATCCGTGCCACGCGTCGGTGTATGTAAAGTCGTCGGCTCCGAGGAAGAACGCCTGCAGGCCCTTCTCCGCCCCCGATATTACGGCGGTATCGTAGCCGAACAGCAAGCCGCCGAGCACGGCGACCAGCACGATTGAAATGAGGTAGCCCATGCTACCCTTCTCTTTTTGTTCCATTGTCTTATTGCTATTTTAGGTTTTCAATTGTCGTATGCCTGCCGGCCGGGCCCCGACGGATGCCCCGGGCCTGTGGCCGGCTATATAATAATACGTATAAACGGCCATATCCCCCCGAAGAAAGTTGGCCGGCCGGAAGTAGCGCAGCCTGCGGTGGCCGGCGGGGTTTATTCATAACATTGTAACACGGAATGCAACCGGCACGTCGGGCGAATTGATTACTTTTGCACGGTTTTTAACAAACAGTCGACATGATGAATACCACTGCAAACATTAAATCAGCCATGATGGCCTGTGCCGCCGGCATGATGCTCGCGCTCACGGCCACGGCCCAAACGCGCGCCGAGCGCGAAATAGAAGCCAACCCGCGCCTGGCCGCCGGCAAGTATATGGCGTATGAGGCCCCGCAGGGGCGCCCCACGCCGCCACCCGAGGGCTACAGCCCCTGCTACATAAGCACTTACGCCCGCCACGGCTCGCGCTACCTGACCGGCGAAGACAAGTATGAGCCGGCGCTCACGGCGCTGGCCGAGGCCGACCGCCGCGGCGCGCTGACGCCCAAGGGCAAGCGGGCGCTGGCCGTGGTCGAGGCCCTGGCCGAAGAATGCGGCGACCGCTACGGCGAACTGACGCCCAAGGGGGCCGCCCAGCACCGCGCCCTGGCCGACCGCATGTTTGCAAACTATCCGGAGATATTTGCCGACGGCACCCATGTCGACGCACGCTCTACATACAAGACGCGCGCCTTCCTGTCGATGGCTGCGGCATGCATCGAACTGAAAGGGCTCAACCCGCGCCTCAACATAACCACCGACGCCAGCGAGCACGACGCTTACTACCTAAAATACAAGAACCCCGTCTACTCAGACAGTTGCCAGCAAAACGCCGACTCGGCCTTCGCCGCCGCGCGCGAGCGGTTTGTCAGGCCCGACAGGCTGATGCGCAGTCTGTTTGCCGACGACTACCTGGCCGAGATCGACGACCCGCAGCAACTGATGGTCGACCTCTTCGAGTATCACGGCATAAGTCAGAGCTCATACGCCCAGCCCGACCTCGGCTTCCTGTTCACCACCGAAGAGCTGTTCGACCTGTGGCAACTCAACAACTTCGAGTGGTACTACGAGCAAGGCCCGTCGCCACTGAGCGGAGGCCACATGCCCCGACTGGCCCGCAACCTGCTGCGCAACATCGTTGAGACGGCCGACACCTGCCTGGCCTCGGGGCGCCCGGCGGCCACGCTGCGCTTCGGCCACGACACCAACCTGGCGCCTCTCGTGGCACTGATGCAGATGGAAACGTTCGACCGGCCCACCGCCGACTGGGACTCGATAGCCGAGTATTACCAAACCTACCGCATCATACCCATGTGCGGCAACGTGCAGCTGGTGTTCTTCCGCAAGGCGGGCAGCGCCGACATACTGGTAAAGCCGCTGCTCAACGAGCGCGAAGTACGCCTGGCCAACGCCACTACCGACGTGTGGCCCTTCTACCACTGGGCCGACCTGCGCCGGATATGGATGCATACGGTAGAGAGCATCACGCTGCCCAAGAAGCCGGAAGGCATGAAGACCGACTGACGCCGACGGCCCAACGGACGAGCCCCGGCCGGGCCGACATGGGCGGGCACAGGGCCACGCGCGGCGGCTGCGGCGGCAGGCCGGGCACACGGCGACCAACCGTCTGACTGTCAAGGCATTGCAACAAGGCCTGTTTTACAGCGCGATATGGGCCGTTTGGCATTGTCAAACGGCCCATATAGCAAGCCCGAACGGCCCATACTGCAATAGCATGCTGCCCTCACGGGCAACCGGCGGACGGCAGGCGCCATGGCTGCACCGCCTGCGTTTGCACTCGATAGCAACAAAAACCCGTGCCGGTCGTCAAACAGACGGTGGCATGCTTTTGTGGTTTTTCACAGCCTTCAAAGTGCTTTCGTACCGTTGTCGGCATCTTTCCGGCCGTTTTGCCTAAGCCTTAACCGCCGCGCCTTAGGCTAAGCGGACTGACTATCTGAACGGCAACAGCACCGAACCACGCCGGGCCCCGATGACCGACACGTGCAAAACTACCGCCACCGCCATCCACTACTTGCAAGCCAACCGGCCCACCGCGCCCTTGCCACACCGGCGGCAACCCACGAGATTGCCATATATTTCAATGAATATTGATTGCCGCCCCAACCTAAAGCACAGCATACTGCACCGATGCAGGGCAGAAAGCAATGTGCCGGAAAGGGCATGGAACAGTTTGCGAAGCACTGCCCCGAAGCGCGCCCACCACCGCAACACGACGACAGAATCCCACAGCCAAACCGCAGCAATACAGGCCCGGAAACAAAAAACAAATCATAAAAAAAGCAAATACGCATGTATTTATCCATAAAATGTGTATATTTGCATCGGTCATAATAATGTATTTACACATACGTCCAATGCCTATACGACTAAAAAATGCAAAAATCCATGGTGCCACACCTTAAGTATTGATGCCGTCGGCCGGTAGGATGTGGCAAACGCAACCATGCGTTCAGCGCCCGGGCCAAACGACACCGCGGCCCATGGCGCCGCGGCCCGACAACAGAAAGGCATCATGCCATCATGCCTGACATCTAACCTCTGCTATCAAACTAATGCAAAAGCAGTAACCGGGCCATCCGGGCCACGGCCGACGGGCACCGTGCCACATGCCGGCCGCACACTGTTGCCGGACTGGCCGGGTCTGGCCGGAGCCACTGCAACGGCGGCTACACCACACTCTATTCGAGTGGTTGGCATGCCAGACAAACCGTAGGCCATGGCGAGGAGTAGTGATATTGCTTGCCATGGCCGTTTTGCGGCCATGGCGCCCCCTGCCTACCTACGGCAAACATTAACCATACATATAAACAAAAGGAACAATGACGAAAACCAATCTCACGCTGATTTCATTGCTGATGGCATTGTCACAGGCTGCAAATGCCCAATGCACAGCCAAATCCACCACCACCAGTTGCCCCCAGGCCGGGCATTGCGCGCAGACAGCAGCTGCTGCCACAGACAGCACAAACAACGCAACGGCAACGGGAAAAGGCCGCGACAAGGGTGTTTTTGTATGCCACATAGATGAAATGCCGCAGTTTCCGGGCGGAGAAAAGGCCCTGATGAAATACCTGAGCAACAACGTCAGATACCCCAAGGGCGCCATGAAATCGGGCGCACAAGGCCGGGTAGTATTGCAGTTCGTGGTAGATGAAGACGGTAGGGTGACTGATGTAAAGACCGTAAAGTCGGTACATCCGCTGCTCGACGCCGAGGCCGAGAGGGTGGCCAGGGGCATGCCCGACTGGAAGCCGGGCCGGAGGGAAGGCAAGAACATGAGCGTGAAATACACCTTGCCCATAAGTTTCAAAATGCCAACGGGCACCATAGTCAACCCGAAAGCCTATCAGGAATGGCGGAGATATCTGAAAGCACAACGAGACAGCACAGGCATGAAACGGCCGAACAAGGAGAAAAGCAGCAAAAAAACGGGCAAACAGGAAGCAAAACAGAAATAAATTGCTAACTTTGTGGCATTAACTTATATACCAACTGTATTTGAATATGAACAAGAAACTGCTAACTTGTGCACTCGCACTCTCCGCAGCCATGGCCTCATTCGCGCAAACCCACGTGATGGACGTGAACACGAAGAAGGCGGGAGCCACAGTCCAGAACACCATGTACGGCCTGTTTTTCGAAGACATCAACTATGCCGCTGACGGCGGTCTGTACGGCGAGCTGGTGAAAAACCGCTCTTTCGAGTTTCCGCAGAGCTTCATGGGCTGGCAGACATTCGGCAACGTGACGCTCAAAAACGACGGCCCGTTTGAGCGATGCCCGCACTATGTGGAGCTGGGCTACGCCGGACACTCCGAGCGCCGCACGGGCCTGGTGAACGAAGGCTACTTCGGCATAGGCGTGATTGAGGGCGAAGAATACCGCTTCACGGTCTGGGCCAAGGCGCCCAAGGGCACGGCACGCATACGCGTACAGCTAATAGACGCCAACACCATGGGCGAACGCCAGGACTTCGCCACGGCAAAACTCGACGTCAACGGCACGGAATGGAAGAAGTATGAGGTGCGCATCAAGTCGCCGCGAACCGACAACAAGGCTTCGCTGCGCATCTTCCTCGACGGCAAGAACCCCGTGGCCCTCGAGCACATCAGCCTCTTCCCCGTCAACACATTCAAGAACCGGGAGAACGGCATGCGCCGCGACATAGCCCAGGCGCTGGCCGACATGCACCCGGGCGTGCTCCGATTCCCCGGCGGATGCATCGTCGAGGGCGAGTGCCTCGACAACCGCTACCAGTGGAAGAACACCATCGGCCCGGTGGAAAACCGCCCGCTGAACCGCAACCGCTGGGAGTTCACCTTCGAACACCGCTACTATCCCGACTATTTCCAGAGCTACGGACTGGGCTTCTTCGAGTTTTTCCAACTATCAGAAGACATCGGCGCCGAGCCGCTGCCGGTGCTCAACGTGGGCATGGCCTGCCAGTACCAGAACCGGAACAACGAGAAAGCACATGTGCCCGTGGACGAACTCGACCCTTATATACAAGACTGTCTCGACCTGATTGAGTTTGCCAACGGCGACACTACTACCACATGGGGAAAGAAGCGCGCCGAGATGGGCCACCCGGCACCGTTCAACCTCAAGTTCATTGCAGTGGGCAACGAGCAGTGGGGCGACTTCTACTTCGTCAGGATGCAGAAGTTTGTCGACGCCATACGCGCCAAGTATCCCAAGATTCAGATAATAGGCACGAGCGGACCCGACTCCGAAGGCAAGAACTTCGACCTCGGATGGGAGGCCATGAAGCGCCAGAAGGTAGACCTGGTAGACGAGCATTTCTACCGCCCCGAGTCGTGGTTCCTCACCAGCGGGCTGCGTTACGAGAAGTACGACCGCAAGGGCCCGAAGGTGTTTGCGGGCGAATATGCCTGCCACGGCAAGGGAAAGAAGTGGAACCATTACGAGACTTCGCTCTACGAAGCGGCCTTCATGACCGACCTTGAGCGCAATGCCGACATAGTGCACATGGCCACCTACGCCCCGATGCTGGCCCACGTGGAAGGCTGGCAGTGGCGTCCCGACCTGATATGGTATGACAACGTGCGCCTGTTCAAGTCCGTAAGCTACTACGTACAGCAGATGTATGCCATGAACAAAGGCACCAACGTGCTCACCATGACCATGGACGGGCAGCCCATAGCAGGCCAGGAGGGACAGGACGGACTGTTTGCCAGCTCTGTGATCGACAAGCCGTCGGGCACCGTTATCGTGAAAGTCATCAACACAAGCAAGCAGAAGCAGCCCGTGAGCATCAACCTATCGGGGATTAAGGGCGAGCGCAAGGCTGAGACGATAACGCTGACCTGCACCGACATGATGGCCGAGAACACTCTCGACGAGCCAGAGAAGATTGTCCCGCAGGAGGGCTCTCTCAACTGCGAGGCAGGCAAGAAGAACACCGTAATCAACGACGAGATAGCACCGATGACATTCCGCATCTACAAGGTAAAGAAGTAAACGTGGATTGAAACAGCGAAAGCCGCGGCCTCCCGACAACGGGACGTCGCGGCTTTCGCCGTTTTCAGGCCGCATTGGGCGGCGTCAGCCCTGGCCCTGTCCGGCCTCGGGCCATGTGCGCACAATGCGCCTCAGGTGCCTGGCACGCCCCGAGACAATGAGCGGCACGCGCTCAACCACCACCACCGACGTGTCGAGCCCGAGTGCCTTGGGCTCGTCGATGCCTATCTTCCGGATAATGGCGTAAAGGCTCATGAGCATGTTCTGGCGGCGGTTTGACGAGTCTTCGGGGTAGTAAATGTGGTGGATGATGATGAAACGGAAGTCGCCCGGTATGCCGTTCTTGCGGAGCGAGGGGTAAGTGCTGGTCAGTTCAAGCTCGCGCGAGCTCACCAGGTCTTCCACAATCTGCCTCAGGTAAAGGCTTACACGGGGCTCAATCCTGAACCCTATGCGCAGGTTGACGCTGAAAAGCGTGCCCGGCACGAGCTGCCTGACGGTGTACTCAAGGGTCTCCGGCTCGTCCACGAAGTCGAGATGCAGCAGCCAGTAGTGGTCGGCCCGCTTGGGTTGCTTGTTTATTATCGAGTATAGCAGCTTGTCGTCTACCTCGTCCTCGCCCGGCGCATGGTTCACGTAGACAAGGTTCGAGGCATACTTGGGTATGCTGTCGTCTGCCTTTATGGCCGAGATGATGCCGTAGTAGTCTGACATTTTCTTCAAGTGCATGTACCTCCGGCGTATGTTCCGCGCCCCGACCCACACAAACATGACGAAACAAAGCAGCCCTCCGATGAGCAAGGTGAACCATCCGCCGGCCGCAAACTTAGAGAGGTTGGCTGCCAGGAACAGCCCCTCTACAGCTGCATAGAAGCCGAGGAAGAGCCCGGACACAAGGCGTGAAGCCCCCATCATGCGCATATAAAACGCCAAGAGCAGCGTAGTCATCAGCATGGTCACCGTGATGGCAAGCCCGTAGGCGGCCTCCATGCGCGCCGAATCTCTGAAAACGACCACCGTAAGCACCACCGCCACAAACATGACGTTGTTTACCAGCGGTATGTAAAGCTGCCCCTTGACGCTTGTGGGGTGCTTTATCCTCATGCGGGGCCAGAAGTGCAGGTTCATGGCCTCGCTCAGAATAGAGAACGAACCGCTTATGAGCGCCTGGCTGGCCACTATTGCCGCGCCTGTGGCCATGGCCACCCCGAAAGGCAGCATGGCCTGCGGCATGATGGCGTAGAACGGGTTTACGGCCCCGGCGGCCTCGGCCGGATGGGCCAGTACCCACGCCCCCTGCCCCAGATAGTTGAGTATGAGCATGGCCTTGACAAACATCCAGCTCACCGTTATGTTGCGCCTGCCACAGTGGCCGAGGTCGGAGTAGAGCGCCTCGGCACCCGTTGTACACAGGAAAACGGCGCCGAGTATGAGAAACCAACCGGGCGAACGCACCAAGAGCATTACCGCATAGTGGGGGCTGAACGCCTTGAGCACGGCCGGACAACCCGCAAGCCACACCACGCCGAGCGCCCCGAGCATGATGAACCACACAAGCATGAACGCCCCGAACGAGCGCCCCACGCTCTGCGTACCGAAGCGCTGGACGAAGAACACCACCGTGATGACAGCCAGGGCCACGGGCAACACCGGCAGGTCGGGGCTGATGCCGCGCAAGCCTTCTATGGCTGTGGTGACGGTGATGGCCGGAGTTATCACCCCGTCGGCAAGCAAAGTGCTCGCCCCGATGATGGCTATGGCATATATCCAACGCCGCCGGTGGCGCCTCAACAGAGCATAGAGAGCCAATATTCCGCCCTCTCCGCGATTGTCGGCCCGCAGCGCCAAGAGCACGTACTTTACGGTGGTCTGCAGCGTGAGCGTCCATATTATGCACGACAACGCCCCGAGCACATAGTCGTCGGTGAGCGTCTCGCCGGTGTGGGTGATGGCTTTCATCACGTAGAGCGGCGACGTTCCGATGTCGCCAAACACGATGCCGAGCGTCATGAGCAGCCCCGCCAGCCCTGCGTGGCCTGTAGCTGAGGCCGCATTTTCTTGAGATAGCTGTGTCATTTCATTGCTTTTTAATACCTATAATAATCGTATGAGTCGTGCAAAATTAAGACATATATCCGTAAAAACATTCGTTTTAGAGTATTTTTGCACGTGTTTCGGTTGTGCAACGGCTTCTGTCGGCCATGCACAGCCATCCCCACAACATGTCCGCCAAGCCTCCTTGCGCCAGTGATCGCAACCCCACGGCCAACCACGGCCATCGCCCCCGGCTGGCGCCCGAGGTTTTCTTAAATTATCTTTCCGCCCCCGCCGTTACGTTTTTTTTTCGTAAATTTGCAGCGAATTGTATATTTACGCCAAATGACAGTTGCAGAATTATTAAGCAAAGAAACAGACAAGAAGCACTTCTCCTACGAAGTCCTGCCCCCATTGAAGGGCACAGGGACCGACAAGCTCTTTGCCACCATAAGCAAGCTGAAGGAGTTTTGCCCGCTGTTCATCAACATAACAACCCACCATAGCGAGTTTGTTTACAAGCAACTCGACAACGGACTGCTCGAAAGGCGCCGCATACGCCGGCGCCCGGGCACCATAGCCATTGCGGCGGCCATACAGCAGAAGTTTGGCATACCGGTGATGCCACACATCATCTGCAGCGGCGCAACGGTGGAAGACATTGAGTATGAGCTGCTCGACCTGCAGTTTCTGGGCATCACGAGCCTGCTTCTGCTGCGCGGAGACAAGGCAAAGGAAGACCGGTTTTTCACCCCGACGCCCGGCGGCCACGAGCACACCACCGACCTGATACGCCAGGTCACTCAGTTCAACAAAGGCTTCTTTGCCGACGGCGAGCCCATAAAAGTGCCCGGAGAGACGTTCGACTTCGGCGTGGCATGCTACCCCGAGAAACACGACGAGGCGCCAAACATGGAGATGGACATAGGTTTTCTCAAGATGAAACAGGACATGGGGGCGCAGTATGCGGTAACGCAGCTGTTCTACGACAACAAGAAATACTTCGACTTCGTGGCAAAGGCACGCGCCATGGGCATAACAATACCTATCATTCCGGGCCTGAAGCCACTGGCAAAGCTGAGCCAGCTGGGCGTGGTGCCGAAGACTTTCCACTGCGACATACCCCAGGAGCTGGCCTCGGAGGCCATAAAGTGCAAGACCGACGAAGAGGCGCGGCAGCTTGGCATTGAGTGGACCGTGGCGCAATGCCGCGAACTTTACGCCCACGGAGTGAACAACATACACTTCTACACGGTGTCGGCCGTCGACTCTGTGGCCGAGATAGCACAAAGACTGCTTAGAAGTTGAAAGATGAAGGATTGATAACTAAGAATTGAAAGTCAAGAATCAAAGGGGCGGAAAACTAAGGAATTAGTATCAAGGATTAAGGGGTAAGGGAACAATATCAAAGAGACAAGACAAGGGGGCGGCCGCCACATGGCAGCCATAGCCGCCGGCAAAGACTGCCACCAGGCAACCATGGGCCCCGAAGGCCGGTCACGCCAAGTGGCGGAAGGCGGTGGAAACAGAAGCTAAATGTAAAACGTTAAAAGGCAAAGACGGCCGTACACGCATGGCAGGCGCCACGAAGCGCACGCCGAGATGCGGTAGGCAAACAAACCACAAGGTATGAGATTCAGCGAGGTGATAGGCCAGGAAGAGGCCAAGAAGAGACTTAAGGGCATGGTGGCCGACGACCGTCTGCCCCACGCAATGATGCTCTGCGGCCCCGAGGGCAGCGGAAAGATGGCGCTGGCACTGGCTTTCGCCTCTTACCTGCTGTGCGAACGGCGCAGCGACGCCGACGACTCGTGCGGCCAATGCAGGCAATGCGCCATGCTCAGGAAATGGGCACACCCCGACCTCCACTTCACTTTCCCAACCATAAAGCTGCCTTCGATGAGCCCCGAACACAAGCCCGTGAGCGACGACTTCGCAGCCCAGTGGCGACAACTGCTGGCCTCGGGCCCGTATTTCTCGCTGAACCAATGGATGGAAGCCATCGGCGCCGAAAACCAGCAGGCCATAATCACGGCCGGCGAGAGCGACGAACTGTCGCGCAAGCTGAGCATAAAGTCGAGCCAGGGCGGCTACAAGGTGTCGCTGATATGGCTGCCGGAGCGAATGAACGCGGAATGCGCCAACAAGCTCCTGAAGCTCATCGAAGAGCCACCAAGCCAAACTGTGTTCATCATGGTGTGCGAAGAGCCCGACAAGCTGCTCGACACCATACGCAGCCGAACGCAGCGCATAGACATCAAACGCATTGACGAGGCGAGCATCAGGCAGGCGCTCATGGAGCGCCGCGGGCTCGACGCCGACACTGCCACACGCATCACGCGCATTGCCAACGGCAGCTGGCTAAAGGCTGTAGGCGCCCTCGATGCCGACAACGAGAACGAACAGTTTCTCATGATGTTCCAAAAGCTGATGCGACTGGCCTACTCGCGCAAGGTCAAGGAGCTCAAGCAGTGGAGCGAGGCCATGCAGACAATGGGAAGGGAGAAGCAGAAACGGTTTCTTGCATACTTCCTCAGGCTGGTGCGCGAGAACTTCGCATACAACTTCATGCAGCCGGAACTGAACTACATGACGCAGCAGGAAGAAGACTTCGCGCGCAATTTCGCACGCTTTGTCAACGAGAAAAACGTGCTGCAGATGAACGAGCTGGGCAACCGCGCCATACGCGACATAAGCCAAAACGCCAACGCCAAGATTGTATTCTTCGACATGGCGATGCAAATGATAGTGCTGCTGCTGGCCAAGTGACGCCCGCACAACGGCACAACGGCAGCAGAGACGAAATAACGAAACCATCAAATCACAATATATGGACTATAGCAACAAAGAATTCGAAATATGCCACGACTGCGACAGGGGGCTCTGCAAAAGGGCCGTCGGCAGGCAGGACAGGCAACTGAACACTTACGACTGGCTGGCCGACATACCCGGCAACGCCATGAGCACCGACCTTGTGGAGGTGCAGTTTAAGCACACCCGCAAGGGATACTACCACAATGTGAACAACCTCGAGCTGAAAAAAGGCGACATCGTGGCCGTGGAAGCCAGCCCGGGCCACGACATCGGGGTGGTGACGCTCACGGGAAGGCTGGTAAAGATGCAGCTCAAAAAAGCTAACATCAAGTCGCCCGACGACATCAAGCGCATATACAGGATTGCCAGGCCGGTAGACATGGATAAATTCCACGAGGCAAAGTCGCGCGAGCACGCCACCATGATAGAGAGCCGAGAGATAGCCAAGAGGCTCGGGCTGCAGATGAAGATAGGCGACGTTGAGTACCAAGGCGACTGCAACAAGGCCATCTTCTACTACATTGCCGACGAGCGCGTAGACTTCAGGCAACTCATCAAGGTGCTGGCCGAGACGTTTCACGTGCGTATTGAGATGAAGCAGATAGGCGCAAGGCAGGAAGCCGGGCGCATAGGTGGCACCGGGCCGTGCGGCCGCGAGCTGTGCTGCGCCACATGGATGAAGAACTTCGTGAGCGTGAGCACCAACTCGGCACGCTTCCAGGACATCTCGCTCAACCCGCAAAAGCTGGCCGGCATGTGCGCAAAACTGAAGTGCTGCCTCAACTACGAGGTAGACAACTACGTGGAAGCGGGCCGCAAACTGCCAAGCAAGGAGGTGATGCTGCAGACGCAAGACGCCGACTACTACTTCTTCAAGGCCGACATCCTGACCGGAATGGTTACATATTCGACAGACAAGAACATTGCATCGAACCTCGAGACCATCACTGCCGACAGGGCCAAGGCCATAATAGAGATGAACCGCAACGGCGAAAAACCGCTCTCGCTGCAGGAAGACGGAAAGATAAAGGAGACAAGGAAGACCGTAGACCTGCTGGCAAACGAGAACATAACGCGCTTCGACAAGAACAAGAAGAAGCGCAAGCAAGGCAACAAGGGCGCACAGAAGGCCGCTGCAAACGGCGAAAGGCAGCAGGCGCAGGGACCGGCCGCACGCAAGGCCGACAACCGCAAGGACTCGCAAAAGCAACCGCGCAACGAACGGCAACAGCCCAAAGCCGAGCGGCAGCAAGACAGGCAACAACAGCAACCGCGCAACACGCAAGACAAGGAAGGGCAGCAAAAGGGTGCCGGAAGGCGCCAGCCCAACAGGCAACAGCGCGGCCAGCAACCTTCTAACGGCCAGCAGCAGGATGCCAAGGAATAGCGTTTGCAAGGCACTAGCCGCCATGGCTGCCGCGCTTGCCGCCCTTTCGGCCTGCGACGAAAACACGGTTTACAACAGCTACAGGCCTGTAGGAGTGTGGGAACGCACCGACACGGTGAAATTCGCGGTGCCACAAGCCAAGGCCGAAGGCACCTACACAACCGAAGTGGGACTGCGAATAAACGCGCGATACCCGTTTACGGGCATTTGCATCATTGTCGACAGGCGCATCATGCCCGGCGACATAAGGCACAGCGACACGCTGAACTGCAAGCTGATAGACAAACGAGGCAATGCCCTCGGCCACGGGCTCAGCAACTACCAATACCTGTTTGCCACATCACAGTGCAGGCTGAAAAAGGGCGACTCGCTATTCGTCAATGTGAGGCATCACATGAAACGCGAGACGCTGCCGGGCCTGGAAGACATCGGCATCAAGGTGACAAGGCGGTGAGACGGGCCATGGCTGCCCCCTGCAGCGCCGACAACAAAAAGCAATGGCAAAGGACACGGCCCACGGCCGGCTTCCTTTGCCATTGTCATTTTTACATCAACAAATCATTACAAGCCACCCGCCGTATGCACACCGGCACCGTAGCGCAAGCCAGGACGGGCCGGAATGCAGTGCAATACAGGCCGTTCGGCCGGCCCAAACGGGCCATACGGCAACGCAAAACAGGCCCTTGCGCAACCCTCTGTCGGCGAGGGCGTTGCGCAAGGCATGGCCGGCAGTAAACCATTTTTACAACCACCGCCCTCAGCCGGCAATGGCGCAGGCTACGTGCGCACAAGGTTTCGCCCTGCGTCGATGCGCAGAAAGATGAAGAGCAAGAAGGTGAATCCCCACAGCGACGACCCCCCGTAGCTGAAAAACGGCAGCGGTATGCCAATGACAGGAGTAAGGCCGAGCACCATGCCTACGTTGATGAACACGTGGAAAAGAAATATTGACAGCACCGCATAGCCGTAAATGCGCCCGAAACGGAACGGCTGGCGCTCGGCAAGGTGGATGAGCCGCAATATGAGGGCAAGGAAAAGTATCAGCACTCCGGCCGACCCGAGAAAGCCCTCTTCCTCGCCCACGGTGCAGAAAATGAAGTCGGTGTCTTGCTCCGGCACGAATTTCAGCTTTGTCTGCGTGCCGTTGAGGAAGCCCTTGCCTTCGAGGCCGCCCGACCCGATGGCTATCTCGCTCTGGTGGACATTGTAGCCTGCCCCCGACAAATCTTCGTCGAGGCCGAGCAACACGTTGATGCGCACGCGCTGGTGGGGCTCGAGCACATTGTTGAGCACATAGTCGGCAGAATAGAAAAAGGCCATCGAGCCTATGGCAAACGCCGTGATGAGCCAGAAGTTGCGCATGCGGGTGCCGAGCGCCACCACCACAAGCCAGCCCACCATGAGCACCGACACGCCCAGCTGAACCCAAACAACGTCGAACGGTATGACGAAGACCGAGAACAGCAGGGCCACCAGCGTGATGCCAACGCTATAGGCCAGCATGGCCCAGGCCATGCCGCGCAATGGTGTGTAGGCACGCACCATTCCCGCGGTGAATATGTGGACGAGTAGCAACACCACAAACTTGCCCACCGACGTGGGCGTGTCGAGCAGCAGAACCTGCTCAAACCGTATGCCCACAACAAAATAAACCACTGCGGCCACGCCCGTGAACAGCACGCAACCGGGCATGCCCTCGCGATAGAACACGAGGAAAAAAGCCAGGTAAACGAGCGCCGAGCCCGTCTCGCGCTGCAAGATGATGAAGAGCATGGGGGTGAGTATGATGGCCAGGGTGGCCACGAAATGCTTCCAACGGTGTATGTTGTATCCGTAGGTGCTCATGAACTTGGCCAGAGCCAGGGCCGTGGCAAACTTGGCAAACTCGGCGGGCTGCAACCGCAGCGGGCCGAGCACAAGCCACGAACGCGACCCCTTTATCTGGTGGGGATTGAATATGGTGGCGAAAAGGAGCAGCAAGAGGGCCCCGAAGATGACGTAGGCAAAGGTGTCGTAAAACCTGTCGTCGAGCATCAGCAGCACAAAGCCGAGGCACACCGACGTGCCTATCCACACTATCTGCATGCCCGACCGCGTGTCGAGGCTGAATATGTCGGTGTCGCCATACGTATAGCTCGCGCCGCAAACGCTGAGCCACCCGAAAGTGAGCAGCGCGAGGTATATGCCTATTGTCCACCAGTCGAGCGAGCGCAAAACGCCCGGTTGCTTATCTGTTCCTTGAGTCATACGCTATACGTCTGTGCTGAAATTCATCAGCTTTCTTTTCCGATTCGGGCGAAAGGTGCCCGTTGATGTACTTCTCCATCATGAGCGAGCCAATGGGAACGCCGTAGTCGGCGCCCCAACCGCCGTTCTCAACATAAACGGCAATGGCTATCTTGGGATTGTCCATGGGGGCGAAGCCCATGAACACCGAGTGGTCGTGGCCGCGGTTCTGGGCCGTTCCAGTCTTTCCGCATGCCTCGTATTCGGGCCGGTTGGCAGCCCGGCATGTGCCGCGAATCACCGAACTGCGCATGCCCTGCACCACCGTCTCGTATGCCGAGCGGCTGGCCATGGAGTAATGGCGGCGGGTGAAGGCGGTGTCGAGCGGCTCGCCCTGCACCTTGCGCACAACGTGGGGCACGTAATAATAACCTCGGTTGGCAATGGTGGCACCAAGGTTGGCTATCTGCAGCGGCGTGAGCGTCACCTCGCCCTGCCCTATCGATATGCTTATCACGGTGAGCCCGTTCCACGAACCGTTGTATGCCTTGTCGTAAAACTCGGCATTTGGTATAAGCCCGCGCTTCTCGCCGGGCAGGTCGATGCCCAGCCTGTAGCCGAATCCCATGCTCACCATGTAGTCGCGCCACGTGTTCATGGCCTCCTGCACGTCGTGATACTTGCTCCGGTTGCCTATCATGTAGTACAGCCCCCAGCAGAAATAGGCGTTGCACGAGGTGCTGATGGCATCTACAAGGGCCAGCGGCGACTTGTGGCCGTGGCAGCCCACGTGCAGCCCGCGGTAGTAGAAGCCGTGGTGGCAGGGGAACATCGTACCCGGAGAGATGATGCCCTCGCTCAGGAAAGTGAGGGCCTGGGTGGTCTTGAACGTCGACCCCGGCGGATAAAGGCCCATGATGCTGCGGTTGAGCAGCGGCTTCCATGGGTTGACGGCCAGCCTCGAGTGATTCTTGCTGCGGTTGCGCCCCGACATTACCCGCGGGTCGTAAGTAGGCGAGGACACCATGCACAGCACTTCGCCCGTCGACGGTTCGATGGCCACTATGCTGCCTATCTTGCCCTCAAGCAGGCGCTCGCCCAAAGCCTGGAGCTCGAGGTCGATGCTCAGGGTGAGGTTTTTGCCCGGCACGGGAGAGCGGTCGAAGCGCCCGTTCTGATAGCGCCCCTGTATCTGTCCGTGGGCGTCGCGCAGCAGAATCTGCACGCCCTTCTCTCCGCGAAGCTGCTTCTCATACCTGCGCTCTACGCCGAGCTTGCCTATGTAGTCGCCCGGCTGGTAGTAGTCGTCGTTCTCTATGTCCGACGGCGACACCTCGGCCACGTCGCCGATGACGTGGGCCGCATACGGATACTCATACTGGCGGACACTGCGTTTCTGTATGTAAAAGCCCGGAAACCTGAATATCTTCTCCCTGAACTGGCTGAACTCCTTGTCGGGTATCTGCCCCATGAAGAGCTGTTGGGTGAAACGCGAGTAGCCGGGATTCTTGGACCTGTCCTTGATGGCGTCCATGCGGGCCACAAACTCTTCCTTGGTCATTCCCACAGTGCGGCAAAACTCCATGGTGTCGAGCCGCCCCCGGGCCTCGTTCATCACCACAAGTATGTCGTAGGCCGGCTGGTTGTAAACCATCAGGCGGCCCTTGCGGTCGGTTATTATGCCCCGCGACGGATAGTCGATGCGCTTGAGGAATGCGTTTGAATCGGCATTCTTCTTGTAGTCATCGCTCATTATCTGCAGCGTGAAGAGGCGTATGATGTAGACGACAACGATAAATGTCGCCACGCCGCCGATGACGTATCGCCTGTTGCTGAGCTCGTAGTCTTTCACCGCTTCCTAACGCTCTCTAATGTCAACACAAGCAAAACGGTAAGCAGAGTGCTGCCCCCAACACACTCGAGCCACCAAAGCCAGTGGAAGAAACTGAACATCTCGAGCGCGAAAAAGACAACACAATAAAGCAGTACGAGCACAAACACGTAGAACGAATACTTCATCAGTCCAAGCGACTGCACCGACGGGCGTATGCTCTCGGGCTCGTCGCGCTGCACGAACAGGGCGAAGAAATAAGGCTGGATGGCCCCGATGAGCGTCAGCGAGGCCGAAGCCACACCCGGGGTATTCGAGAATGTGTCGATGGCCAGGCCCAGGGCGAAGCTCCACAGCAACACCGCCCACTTCGGATAGCCCATGGGGAAAGACAGCACCATGTAGACATAAAGCAGAGGGGTGGCAAAGCCAAACAGGTGGATGTGGTTCAACACCAGTGCCTGGGCCACGCAAAAGACGCACAAAAGCAGCAATTGCCTCAGTATATCTATAGCCATTTTACATTTGACATTAGGGAAACAAACTAATCATCGGCACCTATGCGCAGTGAGTCGCGTGCCGCGTCGAGCAGCTTGACGCGCTCGGCCACGGTGCTGTCGGTAATGACCAGCACGTCGCGCAGGTTGCTGAAGTCGGTTGTAAGCTGCACCTTGAGCCTGTATGAAAGGCCGTCGCGCGAGTTGTACACCTGCAGTATCTTGCCCACGAGCACGCCGGGAGGGAATATCGACGAGTATCCGCTCGTCTCGACCCAGTCGCCACGGCGGAAGCGGGCGTGCCTGGGAATGTCTTCAACGTAAGCCACAGTAGGGTCGCCGCCATACCACGCCAGGTAGCCCACGTAGCCGCGGCGGCGTATGGTGCAGCTTATGCGCGACTTGAGGTTGAGCACCGGCATGACCACAGAGTAATGGTCGGCCACGAGGTAGACTATGCCCACTACGCCGTTGCCGCAGGCCACGCCCATGTCGGGCTTCACTCCGTCGAGCCGCCCGCGGTTGATGGTCATGAGGTTGTAGGGCTTGTCGAGCGAATTGTCGACCACCTTGGCCGGCAACAGCTGATACTGCGACAGCAACTGGCGCTCGCTGCGCTCGAGGAAAGACGTGTCGCGGGTGAGCTCGCCGTACAGCCTCGACAGCTGGTTGACCTGGCGCTCGAGGTAGAAATTGCGCAATGCTAGCTCTTCGTTGACGCGGGTCAGCGAGAAGAACGACTCAACCGCCGAGTTCCACTCATACACCTTGCCTGCCACAGCGTTGGCCGTGGAAAACCATACGCTGCCCTGATAGGTGTTGTAACGGAACAGAAGCACCGCGCTGACCACCTCAAGCAGTACGAAGATTATCCAATGATTGTATTTTGCAAGGAACTCTAAGAGGTTTCGCATAACAGAAGTTTTAACCCTGCGCCCCACAACCCACAGCCCACAACCGGCTGCACTGCCGACGCCTTACGGCATGGCAACAGAGCCACGCCGCAAGGCGCCGCCGCTGCCATGGCCGGCACGAGCCGTCCGCGGAGCAGCCGATAATGGATTGACGGTCACGGGTTGCGCAATGACCTCATCGCATGAGGAACGAAAAACGATCCACATTCTTAAGGGCAATGCCCGCGCCCTTGGCCACGCTGTGCAACGGGTCTTCGGCAATATGGAACTTGATGCCTATCTTGTCGGCAAGGCGCTTGTCGAGACCGCGCAGCAATGCGCCGCCGCCGCTGAGGTAAATGCCGTTCTTGACGATGTCGGCATACAACTCGGGCGGTGTGTTCTCAAGGGCAGAGAGCACCGCATTCTCTATCTTTGCCACGGTCTTGTCGAGGCAGTGGGCTATCTCCTGATAGCACACCGGCACCTCCATGGGCAGGGCCGTGATGCGGTTGGGGCCGTGGACAACGTAATCCTCGGGTGCCTCCTCGCCCAGGTCGGTGAGCGCCGAGCCCACATGAATCTTTATCCGCTCTGCCATGCGCTCGCTGACCTTAACGTTGTGCTGGCGGCTCATGTACTCCTGGATGTCGGCAGTGAGGTCGTCGCCGGCTATGCGTATCGAGTTGTTGCTCACAATGCCGCCGAGCGATATCACTGCAATCTCGGTTGAGCCGCCTCCGATGTCGACAATCATGTTGCCTTCGGGCGCCTCTACGTCGATGCCTATGCCTATGGCAGCCGCCATGGGCTCGAAGATGAGGTAGACGTCGCGGCCGTCGGCGTGCTCGGCAGAGTCGCGCACGGCGCGCAGCTCAACCTCGGTTGAGCCCGAGGGCACGCCGATGACCATGCGGAGCGACGGCGAGAAGAGCCGGCTGCCCGTATGAACCATCTTTATAAGTCCGCGCATCATCTGCTCACAAGCCGAGAAGTCGGCTATCACTCCGTCGCGCAACGGGCGGATGGTGCGTATGTTGTCGTGTGTCTTCTCATACATCATCTTGGCTTTCTCGCCCACGGCAATCATCTTGTCCGTGCGGCGGTCGAGCGCAACGACCGACGGTTCGTCGACCACAATCTTGTCGTCGCTGATGATGATAGTGTTAGCTGTGCCCAGGTCCATTGCTATTTCCTGGACGAAAGAAAAGAATCCCATAAACCCTCCTTGATGCTTATATATGATTGATATGCGGGATTAACGTGCGAACCAGTTGTGGATGGCCGTGTCGTAATGGCTGCTTACGCCAAAGGCACGCTCGGCAAACATCTTCCGGTCGGCCAGGTCGGTCTGTGCGCCTTTCTTGTTGAGTATGTCAAGAAGCACGCCATACTCGGCCTTGCTCGGCACGATTACCACGTCTTTGAAATTCTTTGCACCGGCGCGGATGAGCGAGATGCCGCCTATGTCTATCTTCTCGATGATGTCGGCATCGCTTGCCCCACTGGCAACGGTGTCCTCAAACGGGTACAGGTCGACGATGACGAGATCTATCTCGGGTATCTCGTATTGGGCCATCTGGGCGCGGTCGCCTTCGTTGTCGCGGCGGGCAAGGATGCCGCCAAACACTTTCGGGTGGAGCGTCTTTACGCGCCCGCCGAGGATTGAGGGGTATGTTGTAACGTCCTCTACCTTCTGGCAATCATAGCCAAGCGACTCAATGAAACTCTGCGTGCCCCCCGTCGAGAGGAATTTAACGCCTTCTGAATTGAGCTTACGCAAAAGCTCGTCAAGCCCATCCTTGTGAAACACCGAAACCAACGCGGTCTTAATCTTTTTTGTATCAGCCATAAATCGAAATATAACGTTATATATAATCAGGCTGCAAAGTTACTAAAAAGGAAGTGACTAAGCAACACTTTTACGGCGAAAAATGTTTTTGGACGCCAACCTATTGCGCACATGGCTGCATTACACCTGCCCCGGCGCTTCTCATAGCGACAAACAGCATGGCAACGTGGAACAACCGCAAAGCAATGTGGTGGCGCAATGCTCGCGGCGATGCAGGGTGAAATGCAAAACGGGCGGCACACAGACTTTTGTCGCAACACGACGTAACAGACTGCAAAACAGCGCGTTTACCAGTGCCATAGGCCCGGGCGGCGATATAGGGCCGCGCATGTGGCCGCACTGTTGCCACTCTGCAAAGAAACGCCGCCACAAGGGCCGCCAACAATTCGGGTAAACACCAACCGGCCCAAACGCTCAGGCCAAGACTTTGCCCAACCGGTTTGCGCAAATGCTACAGGCACTAACCGGGGACGACTGGCCTTTGCCCTGGCGGTGCAGGCGGCGCTCGGGCTATTTCAAACAAGTTTGATTGCCGCTCGCTGGCACTGTCTTTGGATAAAACAGGCGGCGCTCGGGCTATTTCAAACAAGTTTGATTGCCGCTCGCTGGAACTGTTTTTGGATAAAACAGGCGGCGCTCGGGCTATTCCAAACGAGTTTGATTGCCGCTCGCTGGCACTGTCTTTGGATAAAACAGGCGGCGCTCGGGCTATTCCAAACGAGTTTGATTGCCGCTCGCTGGCACTGTTTTTGCAATGGGGATGGCGCATGGCTTCATTTTGTGAAGCCGAAACTATTGGCAAACATACAAGTAAACAAAAGCATGGCATCAAAAGATTATCTGGAAAAAGTGACGATTGGGGAATTGGAAAAGCCCCACGGCAAGATTGTGTTGCAAGAATATGACGCACGGTGGCAGGATATGTTCGACCGGGAAAAAGCCAAGATTGACCGCGCACTGGCCGGAACACGGCACACGGTGGAACACGTTGGGTCGACCTCGGTGGCGGGCCTTTGCGCCAAACCGATAATAGACATACTGCTCACAGTGGAAGACTCCGGCAACGAAAGTATGTATGTCGGGGCATTGGAGGCCGAAGGGTACAGGCTGAGGGTGAGGGAACCGGAGTGGCACGCCCACCGCATGCTGAAAGGGAAAGGGCCCGAAGTAAACCTTCACGTGTTTTCGGAAGGGTGCGCAGAGGCCAAGAGGATGTTGGACTTCCGCGACCGTCTGAGAACCGACGATGCCGACCGGCAACTGTATGCAGCTACGAAAAGGGCGCTGGCGGAAAAAAACTGGGAGTGCATTCAGGACTATGCCGACGCAAAATCGGCCGTAGTGGCGGAAATACTAAGTCACACCGAACGGTGAACGGGGCGGCCGAAAGGCCCAAGGCTGAGGACAACAAGAAAACACGTACGGGGCGCAGGGCGCCGACCACGGCAACAAACGCGCGGCAGCCACCTGCTGATGGCCGCCGCGCAAACCCACGCCTGCAATACGGCTGGTGGCCTGGCTAACGTTCAGATGCGCACACCGAGGCCAAAGGCCAGCTGGTAGCACTTTGGGGCTGAGGCTGTCTTCAGCAGCGGTGTGAGGGCCGCACGCCCGTAAACCACTACATACCGATAGCCCATGCGCAACTCGAGGTTGAGTCCGAGCGGGTTGATGTTTGTGTCGGAGGTCTCGGTGCGTTTCTCGTCGCCTACGTAATAGCGCGAATGGTCCTTCCAGCGCATCTCGACCGAGGGGCCCAGCGCCACGAACAGGTCGTCGCCGCCGGTACGGCTTTGCCACTCTATCATGAGCGGTATGCGCATATAGCCATAGCTGATGTAGCTTTTCCTCACGTCGCCATCGTCGACAAGGCGCATCGATGTGGCTCCGTCGGTAGTAGATAGCACGTAGTTGCCCTGGAAATGATGGTGCACGCGCCCCATCTGGCAGGCCGACGTGAGTGCCAGTCCCGACGTCAGCCGACAAGCCATGGTGGCGCAGGTGATGCCCCACTCCCACGACTTTGAGTCGCGTGTGTGCATGGCTGGATTTCCCCCGGTTGAGAAAGCCGACCGCTGCAGGGTGTTGAAGCCCATGAAAAACAACGGGTAATGCGCCTTGGGGCTACGCTTTTTTCTGCCAACGGTTTGCGGGATGAAAGGCGAAGAGATGTATACCCGCTCTATCTCCTGCCCGTCAACATAAGATGTCTCGTAGGTTCGGGTGAGCCTTGAGCTGTCGGTGGAATAAACGCTCACGCGGGTATGACCGGCCGAGTCGGTCAAGACGATGCGCTTGCCGCTGACGGTGAAGGTGGTGTCGACGGGCGAAGCGGCCTTTGCAGTCATGGCTGCAGTGGCGGCAATGGCCATAAGTAACGTTTTCATATCGCTTGTTTTTTAGTTCATATTGTGTGAATCTATCAATCAATTGTGGGTGCCGCAAGGCAGACTGTTGCCGCGGCATCGGCTTCTGTCTTTATCTAACGACGGCAATTTAGGTCCGGCGCCCTACCGTAACGTTGTTGCCGGGCCCGAGGCCGGGGGCTGGCTGCTGATGGGCGGCAGCCCTTCTGCCGTTGACAGGATGCCGGAGAATGGCGCTCCGGCCCGGAAGCGGACGGCCGTCTACGGCACCGCCGCCACAGCAGGGCCCACGTCGGGACGTGGCGGCAGCAGTCAGCGGCGCGAGAAACACAGTTTCATAATGTCGTCGGACGACAGTCGCCCCTCAATGTATATCACTGCGCCATTGCCCTTGCCCGCATCGACAAAGAGCACATAGCGATTGCGTCCTCCCGAGAGCGGGGGCATCATGTAGTAGCCGCTGACCACCTTGCCACTCTCAACCACCTCGCGTATTTTCGACGCCCGGCGGCGGTCGGCCTCAAGGTAAGGCTCGATGGCTGTGCCCAACCTCTCGTAAGTGAGGCTCTTGTATATGTCGAGGCGATGGCCGCCGAGCTTGGCGTCGTGCATCTCGACCATGGTGCATCCTTTTGCACGGCCAAAACGGCTGAACACTTCGTCAACGGCCAGCCCCCTCTGGGCTGTTGCCGTCGCGACCGACAGCAGCCACGCAACCGCAACAAGAACGCCCAGGCGCAAGGCAACCGTGGCGGCAGACGAGAGCCCGCGGGCACTATGGCTGTTTGTTGTAATCATCATAATGAAAGGTTTTAGCGTTGTTGTTGTTCACCATCCGCCCCCACAGGGGCACAGGGAGCGGCGCGCATCATGTCGAGAGCGCCAAATGTGTCGTAATCGTCGGAAGCAACTATCCTCAAGGCCCGCATGGCCTCACGGCGCACCACGTCGGGGTCGGTGACCACCCTGCCGTCGATGACGGCGTAACTCTGCGGGGTGGGCGGCGACGTGAGCACAACCACGGCCACGACAGTGGCTGCAGCCGCAGCAGCAGCGCCCACCCAGGCCGCAAGGCGAAGCCTCGAGTGATGCCGGCGGTGGCCTGTGGCACGTGCGCGCCCGGCCGCCACATAGGCAAACATTGCCCGGCAGGCACGTAGGTCGGCAGGCAGGCTGCCGCCCGCATCGTCAAGCAGCCGGGCGAGCTGTCGCTCTTCGGCAGCGGTGGTGAGCCCATCCATATACTTGTCTGCCAGCTCCCTTATGTATTCTTCGTTCTCCATCATAATATTGTTTTGCGTTTGCATGTGTTGCATGCAGGTCACGGTCGCGACGTGATGCGCATAAACTCATCGCGTATCTTGCGTCGGGCCCGCGACAGGTTCTGGCGCAGGGCCTCGGCAGTGCAACCGGTTACGAGCATTATGTCTGCCGCATCATAGCCCTCTATCTCTTTCATGCGGAACACGGTGCGCTGCAACGACGGCAACCTGTCGACGATGGCGGATATCAAGGCAACATCGTCGTGCAGTTCCATGTCGTATGGCGCCACGGCACGGGCCGCCTCGGGCAACTCTCGTCCGCGTTCCAGCGCTGCATGACGGCGGCTGTCGCAGTATTTGTTGCGCATGACGGTAACGGCCAGCCCTATCAGGCTTTCATACCGTGAGAGCGACGAACGCATGGCCCACAGCGCAAGCAACGCTTCCTGCACCAAGTCTTCGGCGCGGTCGTCGTCACCGGCTATGCCTCGCGCCGCCACCTTCAGGCGGGCCCGCATCGGGGTCATGATTCTGTTGAACTCTTCGGGTGTCATGATGTGCATACATTTAATTGACGTTTGAACGCCATTTTTGTGACATCCGAAACATGTTTTTTTTATCAAGCAAGCATCTGTTTTCATGCCGAAAACGGTAATAACAACGAAAAGTGAACATTAATATCCAAAAACAGCCCAAACCCTTTGAGGCAGTCGGCAGGCGCACACCGACGTTAACTATTTTAAGTTAAAGGCAACGGCAACGGTCCTTACAGTTAACCACCTGCCTTACAGCGGGTTGCAATACGTGCCGTTTTGAATGGCAGGATGCGCCGTTCATCATGCTGAAACAGGCCATATCATTGGGCAGAACTTGCCGTTTGGCGTCGCAACATGGCACATGGTGGAAGACAATGAATCTAAGGGATGTTTGTAGCTGCATATTTGCAAGCATACACAATTAGCGGGTATTAAGTAAGTGTTCAATATTAATTGCCATCAAATTGTGCGCTATTTCGGAGATGCATGCCAAAGTCCGAAGAGAGAGCGTAGCGGGCTACGCCACCGATGAGACATTGGTAGGCGGCCCGAAAGAGCGCACAAGATGGTGGCAAAGATGTGGAAGACACCTGCAAGGGCAATTGTATCGGTTAATTTTGGACAGCTACTTAATAAAAAATCAAATGGATTTCCGCATTCTGCCAGATGCGAGCGGTTAGCAGGGGTAAGAAGAAGACACCAATCGATGTGCCCGCTGATGTTGTTGGCTGAGATTACCCGCTAAGCCGTTGTCACCTAACTACGGGCGGCCGTGATGAAACCTTACTCCCGGCAGATACATACAAGTGATTGCCAACTTGCGGATTTCAATGAAAAACAATGCCTTACCCCAATAAACAGGAACGGCCATTTGACAGAAACCGGCAACGGCACAAAGACCACAACGCAAAATCTCCCGCTGCGCAATGCACAACGGGAGATCAGCATAACTAATAACCGTCGGTCAAACGGCATCCTATAGATGCCAAAGTGACGATTTATCTTTATCGGTTTGTTACTTTGTGGTAAGGGTCAGGGCCTGCCTGGCAATCTCGTTCTCAGGATCGATGGCGAGAATCTTGTTCCAATATGATGTTGAAGTGGCCTTGTCTTCCTTCAGCAGATAGTAGTATCCAAGGTAACGATAGCACTCAACGAGACGTGCGTTGTCGGAAGCCGACTTCTCGGCACGCGGCTCAATCATGCCCATTACCTTCTCATAATATGGCTTGGCAAGACCTTCCTTTGTCTCGGGGTCCATGTATGAGTTTACACGGGCACGCATGAATGTAACATACTCGAGGGCATCGGGATACTTCTTCTCCATGTCTACATACACCTGCTCGGCCTTCTTGAACATGTCGAGGCGAGCTGTATCAGACAGGGTGTCGGCATACTGGATGTAAATCTGGGCCAGGGCAGCGGCATCATTGGCCGACGCATTGCCCAGAGTGGTCAGATAATCCTGGTAGTACTTGATGGCGTTAGAGTAGTCTTCCTTAGCCAGATAGCAATCAGAGAGCTGCTTGATTACTCCGGCGCGCTTCTCGTTGTTGTCTATCTTCTGCTCAAGGGCCTTCTGGTACATGGCTACAGCCTTGTCGTACTCTTTGTTGCCGTTGTATGCATTGCCGTAGTAAGTGTAGTCGTAATATGAGAACTTGGCGCTGTCAGACTTGTTGAAAAGCGCGTCGGCATAGTTCAATGCGCTGGGATAGTCCTCCATGTCGGTGCAGTTGAAGAAAGCCAGGCGGTTGAAGGCGGCGTCACGCGGCAACTTGGTCAGGCCGAACTTGGCTATCTCGAGGCTCTCGGAGTATTTCTGGCCGAAGTACAACGCCATGGCATACTCGGTGAGCTCTTTCTCTGTGAGCTTGTTTCTGTCGGCCTTGGCATAGCTCTCGGCAGCCTTGTCAAACTCGTTTGAGATGTAATATATGTGACCAATCATTCCATCAACTACCACATCGGGGCGCTGTGCGCGCAACTCCTCAAGACGGCCTACAGCCTCCGTAGGACTAATCTTGCGGTAAACGCTGGCATACTTGTAGTATCCTTCGGGATCCTTCGGGTCGAAATAAATGGCCTGGTTGTAATAACCGGCAGCAGCACCACCGTCGTTGTTGAGAGCGGCGATGTCTCCCTGGAGGATAAACGCAGGAGCATACTTCTTGTTTGCCTTAAGGGCGTACTCCACGTACTGTGTTGCGTTGACAGTATCCTTGATGTCGAGGAAAGCCCTTCCCATGGCAACAAGAACGTCTTCGTTCTTCTTGTTCTTCTTGTAAACGGCCTTTACCTGGTCTTCCAAGTCGGCAGGCTTGCTCTTGATTACTTTCGTTATTGCATCGATAGTGGCTTTGTTATCGTCTTGAGCCATTGCAGGCACTGAAAGCGCCAGCATAAAAGATCCAATTAATAAATACTTCAAACTCTTCATATTAACCTTAAATTGCTTAAATTCCTTTCGATAATTCTAGTCGATAATTCTAGTAGTCAAAGCCCTAGGATGCCCCGGGCTAATAGATTTCACATCATAACGCATGCCGTCACTCATCACTTACACTCACCTCCCTGACGGTCATGTTTCCCCTATATGGCAACAGACCTGCCTTGAAGAATATCCGCTGCCCACGACTGTCGGCAGACATGAAATTGGCAAAACCCCATGGCAGGCCATGACGGGGGTCGTTAAGCAAAGCGTAAATGGTGCGGACAAGCGGATAATTGCCATTCCACAAATAATATTGGTATGGCTTCCAGCTGCTCTCAACTGTCGCGGGGTGTATACGGCTCACACCCATCACACGTATGTTCCGCTTAAACGTCACATTGGTAGTATCGCGCTTGTCGTTAAGCCAATTAGACCCGATAATCCCAATGGCATTTGGATGCTTCTCGACAAAGTCTATGACTTCGGCCGATTTGTCCACCGCATAGATGTTGGGGCTGTTTATTGGCTTTCCGCCAAGCAATGAATCAACACAATAATGCACTGTGCTCGATTGCTTATTGTCGAAGGCCACCTCAATGCTGTCTAACTTGGAGTTGGGATAAAGCGCCTTCCATTTCGCAACCTTTCCACTCAATATCTGCTTTATGTCATTGACAGAGATTATCGTGTCGGGATTGGAATTGTTGACAATAAGAGCCAAGCCGTCAAAAGCCAACGGTATTGCTATCGGCTGGAAACGCCGGGCCTCAAGGTTGGCCACCTCCTTGTCTGTAAAATTGCGCGAGGTTATGGCAAGATACACCTGCTCTTTCATGAGCATGTTAACACCATCGAGCTCGTTGGTATATATAGGCACCAGCTTTGCCTTTGGATAAACAAACTCGAAAATCTCACGCTGTTCGTCAATAATAGGACTGAAACTCTCATCAGAGACAAACTTAATTGTCCCTGATGAGTAAGTGTCAGTTCTACCATTCTTAGGCTTGTCCTTGCAAGATGCGAACAAGCCTAAGATGAGAGTCAATCCAACAAAGGTGTTGAATACGTTAATCTTCATTATTTATTGCAGTCTGAATGTCACAGGTACAGTGTACTTAACACGTACAGCAGAACCATTCTGCTTACCGGGAATCCACTTAGGCATGCCTGCCACCACGCGGGATGCTTCCTTGTCAAGTGAGGGGTCAACAGACTTGACCACTTTGACGTCGGTGATAGAACCGTCACGCTCTACAACGAACGTCACGATTACGCGGCCCTGAACACCGTTCTCCTCGGCAATGGTAGGATACTTAATGTGTGTGGACAGGTATTCAAACAGTGCGGCATCGCCACCGGGGAACTGGGGCATCTGCTCTACAACGTCGAACACTTTCTCTTCAACAGGCTTCTCCTGTGCAATCACTTCCTTGGCCTTGAGCACCTCGCCGGCGGCCTCGTCGTTACCCTTAACGTCGAATGAACCGATGGCTACGGCTGTCTTGGCAAGGTCGTCCTGAGACTTCAACTCGTCTTCTGGCGCAACGTCCTCGTCCTTCTTGATGACAGGGGCAGTAAACTTAACAGAGCTCTTTACTTTCTCTACAACCTTCTGCTCCATCTCAATCTTGACGGGCTCCTTACGCTCAACCTTAGCTTCCTTCTTCTTGGCCAGCTGCGAAAGCTCCACATCTGTGGTAATGGCAACCTTCTTAGGCATTGCATTCTCAATGGCTATCTTTGCCCATACGGCAGCCATGATTACCACAATGGCAACAAGCACAATGATGATTGACGCCAAGTTGCGCTTTCCTGTGTTCTTACGCAGACGGTAGGCACCATAAGAATGATTCTTACCTTCAAAGACGAGATCGACCCAGCTATTGTCTATTAGATCTATTTTTGACATAGTTCTTCCTTTTTAATTATCTTCTGTCACCGATTCGATTACTTGATTCCTTTCAGAGAGAGAAGCTTCTCGTCATCAGGAGTTATCTTGTCAATGACGTACTTACCAATGCTGCATATCTGCATCTCGTCAAGAGCCTCAACCATATTATTATAGCTGGCAGTATCCAAAGGCTTTATAATAATGGTAAGAGTAGGTATCTTCTCACCGTTGATATTACCTTTGCGCAGTTCGTCAAGCTCCTTGTTGTACTGCTCCTCAGTCATTGTCGACCCTGGGGCGGTCTTGCGGGCGTCAAGATCCTGCTTCGCTTTCATGATGCGGGCCACGGGGTTGATGCCTTCCTCGGTTGTGTGCTTGATGAGCACGCTACGGATTCCGTCCTTGCCCCATGTGGTCTCTTTCACGCATTCCGGATTGTCGTACTGCGGGATGCCGGCAACATAATATATCTTGTCATTAGAACCAAGATATATGGTGATGGTATGAGAAGCTTTCGTTACAGACTTTTCCTCGTCAGTCAGCTTCTGGTCGTTCGACGGCATGGTAAGCTGCATTGCCGAAGGCTTGCTAAGGGTCGTACAAAGCATGAAGAAGGTGATAAGAAGCATCATCATGTCCACCATCGGCGTGAAGTCCACGCGGGTGTTCATTTTCTTCTGCTTGCTTTCTTTTTTCTTTGCCATGGATTATTCCTCCCCTTGTTTAAGATTTGTGATAAGTCTGTAACGGTTCTCGTTCATGTCCTGAAGCTCAGACATCATGGTCTTAACGACCTTGTATGGTGTCTTTGCATCACACTTGATGGCTATCGTCATGTCCGGGTTGGCTTCACGCGCAGCCTTGACCCACTCCTGGAACTCGCTCATGCCACCGTCAATGCTGTCGGTGGGTATGCCGAGCGTCTTGATAGCTTCAGCCATCTGTTCTTTTTCAAGACTGAGGTAATCTCCCAAAGCGCTGATAGGGGCGCCAACCATCGACTCCTGGCTGAAGTTCTTGAGTTGGGCGCTGTTGAACGACAACCCGAACTTGTCTGCAATGGTTTGCAGCATGGCGTTCATGTTGTTCTTGTTCTCGGTGCCTATGAATATCTTTCCGTCGTTTCCGACCAAGATATTCAAGACATCGTTCTCAGGCACTTTGACCTCAGACACCGAGCTTGGCGTGTTGACCTGTATAGGCTCCGGCTGCAAGAATGTTGATGTCAACATAAAGAAGCACAGAAGCAGCGTCATCACGTCAGACATAGGCGTCATGTCTATCCAGATGTCTTTTTTCTGTATCTTTATTTTACCCATTAGTTTGAATTTAAAAGGTAAAACAATTAAATCTCGTCGGTGTGGTTAACGTCGTATGTAGCTGCTATTGTATAACCAACCTCGTCGAGTGCATATGTAAGCTTGTCAATCTTGTTCGTGTAGAAGTTATAAACAACCACAGCCACCCAAGATGTTGCGATACCAGAAGCCGTGTTCACAAGGGCCTCAGAAATACCGGCAGACAGAGCCATTGAGTCAGCACCACCACCGCTTGACAGAGCCTGGAACGAACGAATCATACCCAACACCGTACCGAACAGAGCGGTAAGAGTACCGAGGGTAACGATTGTTGCAACGATAGGCAGGTTCATCTGCAGTGTAGGCATCTCAAGCTGAGTGGCCTCCTCGTGGGCCTGCTGTATCTTTGAAATCTTCTGGGCCTTCTTCATTGTGTTGTTGCTCTCAACATCCTTGTAAGCGTTGATAGAAGCAGAAACAACGTTAGCTACAGAACCGCGCATCTTGTCGCACAGTGCCTGAGCCTCGGTGAACTTGCCGGCCTTGATGAGCTCCTTAACCTGAACAGTGAACTTAGAGAGGTTCATCGTACCGAATGCAGACTTGAGGGCGAAATAGCGCTCAACGCCGAGGCAAACCACAGTGAGGAACAATGTGAAGATAAGACCTACAACAGGACCTCCTTTATACACAGTACCTGCAAGGTTAGCAGGGTGAGCAGACTTGTCTCCTCCGACGAAGTTGCTTGCATCACCGAGAACGAGGAAGTAGAAAGCATACGCTACAATGCAGCATATCACCATAATCCAGATAGCGTTCTTGATACCTCCAAACCCCTGTTTCTTGTTTTTAGCCGGGGTTACAGCTTTTGTTGATGTTGCCATAATTGATTGATGTTTTTGTTTATTAATAATATGAATTTTGTTTTTTTAGTTGTTTTCTTAGCTTGCGCCTTACTGATGGTTAGAAAGTGGTTTTCGTTTCAGTGCAGCAAAGATAATAAATATTACAGATACTGCGTTCGACGCTTAACATCTTTTAATCAGCTTGTCGCAAAAATAGGCCGCATTTATCAGTTTACGCAGTTTATTTCAGCTTTGCCAAGGCCTCTTTAATACGCTTCATGGCTTCAACTATGTTGTCCTCGCTGGTTGCGTAACTCATGCGGAAGCAGTCCGGGTCGCCGAAAGCATCGCCGCCGACAGTTGCCACATGTCCTTTCTCCAACAAGTAAAGAGCAAAATCGGTGGAGCTTGATATCGTTGTCTCGCCGTCTGACTTGCCGAAGAAGCTGCTGCACTTGGGGAACACATAGAAGGCGCCTTCCGGCACATTCACTTCCAGCCCCGGTATTTCGCTTGTAAGCTTGACAATGAGGTCACGACGGCGATGGAAAGCCTGCCTCATCTCCTCCACACAAGCCTGGCTCGACGTATAGGCAGCTTCTGCCGCCTTCTGGCTTACGGAGCACGGGCCGCTTGTATACTGGCCTTGCAGCTTGTTGCACCCCTTCACTATCCACTCCGGGGCGGCAATGAACCCAATGCGCCAGCCCGTCATGGCGTAAGCCTTTGACACGCCGTTGACAACGATGGTGCGCTCTTTCATTCCGTCAAACTGCGCAATGCTCTCGTGACGGCCTGTATATATAATGTGCTCATAAATCTCGTCGGCAAGCACAAACATGTCTTCATGCTTCTTGATGACCTCTGCCAGCCCCTCAAGTTCAGCCTTGGAATAAACGCTTCCGGTAGGGTTGCTCGGAGAGCACAGTATGAGCAGGCGAGTCTTCGGCGTTATGGCAGCCTCCAACTGCTCCGGTGTCATCTTGAAATTCTGCTCGAAGCCGGCGTTAACAATCACAGGCACGCCACCGGCAAGCTTCACCATCTGGGGATAAGAAACCCAGTAGGGGGCGGGTATTATGACCTCGTCACCGTCGTTGACCAAGGCCATCACCGTGTTGCATACGCTCTGCTTAGCTCCGTTTGACACGAGAATCTCGTTCATTCCGTACTCCAGGCCGTTCTCGTTTTTCAACTTGTCGACAATAGCCTTGCGCAAGTCGGGGTACCCAGGCACTGGCGAATACCTCGAATAGTTGTCATCAATGGCTTTCTTGGCTGCGGCCTTGATGTGGTCAGGAGTGTTGAAGTCGGGCTCACCTACGCTCAAGTTGATTACATCGATGCCCTGAGCTTTCATCTCAGAGCTTTTCTGCGACATCGCCAGCGTGGCTGACGGCGCAAGCCTTTGCAAACGATCGGATAATTGTGCCATACGAATTACTGTTGCTATTTATTTAACTGCAAAATTAGTTATTTTATTCTTCACGCGAAAAAAAATATATTGTTTTTTAATGTTTCGTCAATGAAATGTAACAAAACGGGGGCCTCAGAGGTGCAGAGTATGCCCCATTCTGTCTTTTTTTGTCTTCAGGTAGTTGTAGTCATATTCATTTGGGGCCACCTCGATGGGCACATTCTCCACTATCTCCAGCCCATACGCCTCGAGCCCCACCCTCTTTGTCGGGTTGTTTGTGAGCAGCCTCATCTTGTGCACCCCGAGATGCCTCAGCATCTGCGCGCCGCATCCATAGTCGCGCTCGTCGGGCTTGAATCCCAGGTGCACGTTGGCATCGACGGTGTCGTAGCCTTCCTCTTGCAGCTTATATGCCTTGATCTTGTTCATCAGGCCGATGCCCCGGCCCTCCTGCTGCATGTATATCACCACGCCCTTGCCTTCTTTCTCAATCATCTCCATTGAGCGGTGCAGCTGTTCTCCGCAATCGCATCGCTTGCTCCCCAGTATGTCTCCTGTGGCGCACGAAGAGTGAACCCTTACCAACACAGGTTCGTCGGCGGCCCAACTGCCCTTTATGAGCGCGATGTGCTCCAGTCCGCTGCTTTTCTGCCTGAAAGGTATCAGCCTGAAATGCCCGTATGCCGTTGGCATGTCAACCTCGGTGCCCACCTCTATCAGCGACTCCGTCCTGAGCCTGTAGGCAATGAGGTCTTTGATGGCGATTATCTTCAACCCGTACTGGCTGGCAAACTGTTTCAATTCGGGCAGCCGTGCCATAGTACCGTCGTCGTTCATTATCTCCATGAGCGCCCCGGCCGGATACAGCCCCGACAGTTTGCACAGGTCGATGGTGGCCTCGGTGTGGCCCGAACGCCTCAGCACGCCATGGTCTTGTGCGTATAGCGGGTTGATGTGCCCCGGCCGCCCGAATGTCTGCGGCGTCGACTCAGGGTCGGCCAGAGCCCTTATCGTGGCCGCGCGGTCGTGGGCCGAGACACCCGTCGTGCACCCATCGAGCTTGTCGATGGTCACGGTAAATGGCGTTCCCAGCACCGATGTGTTGTCTTCCACCTGCCTCGGCAGGTCAAGTTCCTCGCACCGGCTCATGGTTATAGGCGCGCACAGCACCCCCCTTGCATGCTTCAGCATGAAGTTGACGGCTTCAGGCGTAATCTTCTCGGCGGCAATTATCAAGTCGCCTTCGTTCTCGCGGTCTTCATCGTCGACCACAATCACGAACTTGCCCTCGCGGAAATCATCGAGAGCCGATTCTATTGTGTCCAGTCTGGTGTCTGTCATATCATTACAATTTTATGGTTATATACAAGTCAGTGACGGCCCGCGTTGCCGTTGCCCATTTCCGCTATACGTGCCACAAGGGCGTCGTTGGCAGCCCTCACCACCCTCAGGTCGCGCAGCAACCGCAACCTGAAGCGCAGCATGCGCAGGTAGAAGAACACGCCAAGGGGCAGTAGTATGCCCACGGTGGCGTTGAGCCATTTGTTGCGGAATGGCCTTGTGTGGGCATGGGTGGCCATTATGGGATATCGGTTGAGCTCGGTCAGTATCACCTTGTCCCTGGTGTTCGACAGGTCTTCTATCACCGCCTCCAGCTCGACGCTTATTTCCCGTATGCGCCTGTCGTCGCCTTCGCGGAAGAACACGCTAATCGGGTTGGGCGCATGCAGCAAGTTGTGGCATCTCGAATACTCCGTGATGTCGAGCGTTATCTTTTCGAGCATTGCGGCGTCGGCGGCGTAATCGGGGTCGTTGATTATCACCTCCTTGCGGTAAACGTGGCGTTTCTGCCTGATGCCGAGCAGCGAGCAGAATATGGAGCGGTAGATGTCGAAGTTGAACACCACTGAGTCGTTGTTGGCCTTGTATGTGAAGAACACGGCCAGCGGCGTGAGCACGGCAGTGGAAATCAGCTTGCCGAACCACACTGTCCACACCCCGTCGCGCGCCATCTTCATCCCCGAGTTTTCAAAAATGAAGTAGACGATGAACACGAGCACCGATATTATCACCGGCACTCCGAGCCCGCCCTTGCGTATGATAGCCCCGAGCGGTGCCCCTATGAAAAAGAATATCACGCAAGACAGGGCGAGCGTCACCTTGCCGATGGCCTCAATCTGGTGAGTGCGCACGTTGCGGTTGAGCCCTTTCATGTAGTCGCCCTTCATGTCAAGCTCCGAGGCATACATCTGCACGCTGTTGAGGGCGGCCTTTACGGCCCGTTGCCTGTCTTCGGGGCTCAGCCTGAGATACACCGAATCTATGTTCATAGTGTCCGACCTGGCCTCGGCCACGGCCCGCAACGAGTCTGCACGCCCCACCTCAGGCATGCTGAATGCGGTGCGTTTGGCGTCGTTGTAGAACGAATGGCCCACACTGTCGTTGAAATGGCGTATGGAGTCGAGGTCGTGCATTATCTTGCCGATGCTCTTCGAGCGGGCGTCGGCTGATATTCCGGCCACGTCTGCCATGTTGAAGCCTCCGTCGAAGTCGAGCACAATCTGCTTTGTGCCGAAGGTCTCGCGCCTGTAAGGCACGCTGGCGCTACCGGCGATGTCTTGCGACTGCATGTTTTCAAACCACTCGCCGCTGTATAGCGTGAGCAGCAGGTGCTTCTTCTCGGCCGTCGACTGCAGCTTGCCCGAGTCGGCAAGTATTATGGCCGCATCCTCATAACTGCCGTTCATTCGGTATATCATCACCCCGTAGAGCATGCCCGTGCCCACCTCTTTCTTCTGCACATAAAGGTTGCATCCCGGTATTCCGTCGTAGAATATGCCCTCAGGTATCTCGAGTTCGGGGCTTTTTTGCTTCATAGAGAGAAGCAGCTGGCTGAACGACTTGTTGGCATCGGGGCCTATCACGTTCTGGAAGTAAAACGAGCAGCAGGCTATCATGCACACTATCACAATCAATGAGCGCATGGCTTGCATGAGCGATATGCCCGCAGCCTTGATGGCCGTGAGCTCCGAGCTCTCACCGAGATTGCCGAAGGTGATCAGCGACGAGAGCAGTATGGCCAGCGGGAATGCCTGCGGCATGAGCATGAGCCCCATGTACCAGAAGAACTGCGCCAGCACTTCGAGCGAAAGCCCCTTGCCAATCAGCTCGTCGACATAGCGCCACAGGAACTGCATCATCAGCACAAACTGGCAGATGAAGAACGTTCCGAGGAACAGCAGGCCGAACTGCTTGGCTATGAATATGTCTAACTTCTTTATGCGGAGCATTGTTTGTCTGACGACTATGGGGGTAGTTATACCGACTTGCAAAGTTAGCATAAAAAAGTCAGAGTGGGAATGCTTTTGCCGTTTTTTTCAGTTTTTTACAGTCCGCTCACCCTGTGCAGCCTGTTCAGGCTTCCGCTCCACAAGCCCCGCAGGCTGTCTTCCTCGTCGGCATCGGCAAAGTCGGTGATGAGCAGGGCCAGGTTGCCGGTGAGCTCACTCTCCTCGAGCCTCATCTCCCAATACTCGCCTTCGCCGTGGTCGGCATCCCACTTGAGCCTTATGTGGCTGAACTTGCGGCGGTCAATCACGTGCGACACCCTCACGTCTTGGCCCGTCCAGAGCTCGCCCCAGGTGAATGTCATCGTTGCGCCGTCGTCGCTCACCCTGTCTGCCATCCACTTCTGCAGCCCTGCCGCGCTGCTTATCAGTCGCCAAACTATGGCCGGCGACTTGGCCGCCAGCGGATACTCGATGGTCACTTTCTTGCGTTCCATATATCAATACCACTTATATATAATATAATGTATGGCCTCACAGACCGATGCAAAAGTATCTTTTTTCGATTAAAGACTTAATAAAACCGTGATAAAATTTTGTGAATTAAAAAATTTGCATTACCTTTGCACCCGCAAACAAACGATGGCGGGATAGCTCAGCTGGTTAGAGCGTCGGATTCATAATCCGGAGGTCGTGGGTTCGGGTCCCACCCCCGCTACATCAAAGGCAAAGGGCTTGCAATTTTTTGCAAGTCCTTTTTCTGTTTATGACACAGCAAACGGCACAGCCCTTGAACAGCCATTCTTGCCGCTGCCCGGCGAAGCGCAACGCCCCGGAGGCTCCTTACATTTACCGACACCACGTTTATGAAACACACAATAATGCCGGGCAACGCTACGAAACCTTAGGCCATTGAAACCCAACGGCATGCATAATGCACCAAAACTGCCTGCCAGACAGTCACCACCCCTCATGCATAGCAAGCCGCAACGCACCGTGGCAGACCGGGCAGGCGGCTGCATGGCTGCCGAATGGCGCACACACAGATTGGCTCACCAGAAAATCCAGGAGGCTTATTAGGAGTTAAGGAGTTAGGAAGTGCAGGAGTTAAGACAATAGTATTTGACTGTCTTCCTGCAACACTTTACCAAAGCTCCCAGAGATTCCATGTTTCCATAGCTATTGTCTGTACTCCTGTCTCCTGTCTCCCGCCTCCAAAATAAACCCAAAACTAAGTAGGTGTTCAAAATTAATTGCCATCAAATTGTGCGCTATTTCGGAGATGCATGCCAAAGTCCGAAGAGAGAGCGTAGCGGGCTACGCGACCGATGAGACTTTGGCATGCGGCCCGAAAGAGCACACAAGATGGTGGCAAAGATATAGAGGACACCTGCAAGGTCTATTGTATCGGTTTATTTTGAACAGCTACTTATTGTCTTAACTCCTGCACTTCCTAACTCCTTAACTCCTAAAAAGCCCCCTATGTTTATCGGCTGTTCCCACTGATTGCGGGAAAAGCACGAAGCTGACAGCAGTGAGGCACGGAGCGGAACTACGACGCGGGCTGAATGCAATGACGCAAACGCCGGGCGCCCACGCACTTATCATGATGAAACAGAAACAAAAACCTGTGAAACGGCAAGCAAACGCCCTTGCCCGACATTTTGCTATCTTTGCGGCGAGTAACAAAAGACATCGAGCCTATGACGTGAAACAGAATTGCAGGCAACAAGACATGCCGGGCCCCGCAATGGCCGGGCATGAATGCCTTGACACCAAGACAACAAGGGCAACACCCCGGAAACGATGAACAAACAAGCCGGGGCGCACGAAAGCCGTTGCTACGGGTGTGGCAGCGCAAAAGTCGGCAACGCGCCCAAACATCGGAAAAAACATGTTTAACTAAACAACAAAGCTTATGAAAACAAGATTTACCATTGCCCTGGCAGCTTTCCTGCTGACCATTGGCGCGGCAACGGCCTACGCCAGGAAACTTTACGCCACCTTCGGCATGCCGGCAAGCAGTGCCACCTACAAGTCGCCGACCTACACATGGGCGGCCAACACAAACAACCTGATGCCAATGTTCACCTTTGCCAACGGTGAACTGGCAGACTACGAGACGCTCTGCTTCACCTTCGCCAACATCAGCAGCGAAGCCAGCGTGCGCGTTGGCGTGTACTATACAGACGACAACGGAGCGAGCACATGGAGGCAGATGGGCGGCGCTTACTATTCGCCGGGCACCAAGACCGTAAACCTGGCGGCCTTCGCAAGCGAGAGCAACATAGACCTCGCCAAGGTAACCGGCATCTGCTTTGGGGGCAACGGCGGGGCCACAGACAGCCAGCCTGCCTCTGTCGACATTGTGGCAAGGCAGGTATACCTGGAGAACGGCGACTTCGACCCTCTGCTCTACGCCACCTTCGGCACGCCGGCAAACAATGCGTCGTACGACGACGCCACCGAGACCTACTCATGGACTCTGGGCTACAGCAACCTGATGCCCGTGTTCACCTTTGCCAACGGCGAGCTGGCCAACTACAAGACGCTGTCATTCACCTTCTCCGACTATAAGGTCGAGAGCGGGAGCGGCGGCGTGCGCATAGGGGTATACCATACTACCGATGGCGGCAGCACGTGGAAGCAGATGGGCGACAGTTTCTATGCCAACGGAACGAAGACCATCGACCTCGAAGCCTTCGCCAAAGAAAGCGGCGTCGACCTCGCCATGGTCACCTCCATCTGCTTTGGTGACGGCAACGGAGCCGGTTCGGTGACGCTCAAGCCGAGCGAGATGTACATCGCCATGGGCACTTCGGCCATTCACGACGCAGGCTCTGAAACCAAGGCAACAGCCGCAGGGGTTGCCTACGACCTTCATGGCAGGTTAACGAAGCCCAACGCCAAGGGCATGGTTATCGTCGGCGGAAAGAAACACTTCAACAAGTAGGCACCGAGCGTCGGCGCAAAATGGCGTTTGCCGCCGTGGCAACGATGCACCTCCCGCCTGCACCTCACAGCGAGACTCGGGCGGGAGCGCCGCACCGGGCCAGCGGCCCCGCCCTGCCCCATGGGCCGGTGGCAACAAACAAAAAAGGATTCCCCGCGGGGAATCCTCACTATCTTGATTCAAAGCCTATCCGATTAGCCGAGGTGTATTGCCTCTGACGGACAAACGTCAGCGCAAGTGCCACACTCTGTGCAGGCGTCAGGATTGATTGAATACTTCTCGCCCTCGGAGATAGCTCCTGCGGGGCACTCGTCGATACATGTACCGCATGCGATACAATCGTCACTAATTACGTAAGCCATAATTCTATCGTTTAAATATTAATACCTAAAAATTGGTATGCAAAAGTACTAATTTATTTGGAACGTACCAACTTTTGGAGGCTTATTTTCATTTATTTATACTTTTTCGAAATAAAGCTCCGGCAACGCCGCACGGCCCCAGCCGACTGCGGCCGCACGCCACACCCCCCATCCGCACGGCCGGGGCCGCAAACCGCCCTACGCCACCCTATAGCAGCGCCCCCGGTCCACAGGCGACATGCACCGCAGCCGCAAAGCCATGTTGGGCGGCAGAAAATATAATAAGAGGCCAAAAATCGCGTTATTCTTTATATGGTAATAAGAAGCATCATCACACTCGCTATATCGCTGGCCGTGGCCTGCGGGGCTGCCGCACAGGAGAAGATTGCCCAAAACAAGCCCTACATCGACCTGCGGCCGCTGCACTTCGGCATACTGGTAGGCATGCACCTGCAAGACATTGAGTTTGAGAATGTGGGGCCGCAGACGGTAACCGCTGCCGACGGCACGCAGCAGGAGCAGCTCATATTGTGCGACGCCGACCGATGGAACCCCGGTTTCAGCGTTGGCGTGCTGGCCGACCTGCGCCTCAGCTCCCACTTTTCGGTGCGCTTCACCCCGACTATGCACTTCGGCGCCAAGCACCTGCGCTTCATCAACCTGAGCCAGACCGACGAGAACGGACAGCCGCACCGCGAGTCGCAAGACATGAAAAACACATATATATCGCTGCCCGTCGACCTGAAGTTCAGCGCCCCGAGGTTCAACAACTACCGCCCCTACATCATGGCTGGCATCAACCCGATGATCAACCTTACAGGCGAAGACCAGGACTACGTGCGCCTGAAGCGTTACGACACGTTTGTCGAAGTGGGCATCGGATGCGACCTTTACCTGCGCTTCTTCAAGCTCATACCCGAACTGAAGTTCTGCTACAGCCTCACCGACGCGCTCGACAAAGACCACGCGCGCAACCTTCAGGACCCCACCATGCAGGCCTACGCCAACTCGGTAAGCGCGGGCCGCTCAAAGATGTTTGTGCTTACCTTTTACTTCGAATAGTCATCTCAACCTTTCCTACAAACACGCCGTGCTTGCCGTTCTGGTCTACGGGCACGCGGCGGCCGTCGGCGTCGCTCACATATTCAAGCCTTTCAAAGTATGAGTGCGAATGCCCCCCGAGCACAAGGTCGATGTATTTAGACCCGGCTATCATGGCACTGTCGTCGACGTCGGCCGGCATCTGCGCCCATCCCAGATGCGACAGGCAAACTATCACGTCGCAGTGCTTCTGTCGCTTCAGCAACCTTGCCGTAGAGCGGGCAGCCTCTACAGGGTCGGTGTACCCCACCCCGCGGTAGTTGTCGGCGGCCACAAGGCCCTCAAGCCTGGGCGACACGCCGAACACCCCTATCTTGAGCCCGTTGCGGTGCAGTATGACGTAGGGCTTCACCAGCCCGGCCACGGGCGTGCCCGAGAAGTCGTAGTTGGCGCAAACCACCGGGAACTCGGCCTTGCGCAACAGCCGTGCCAGGTTGTCGAGCCCGAAGTCGAACTCATGGTTGCCTATGGTGGCCGCGTCGTAGCCCATGCGGTTCATCAGCTCCACCTCTACATCGCCCTTGAAGAGCGTGTAATATGGCGACCCCTGCGAGAAGTCGCCGCTGTCAAAGAGCAGCAGCCCGGGCTCGGCGGCCCGCTCGCGCCGCAACAGCTCCATGCGCCGCAGATATCCGCCCCGCCCTGCCAGCATGGTGTCGCCCAGGTTGCGGCTCAGCGGCATTATCGTACTGTGGGTGTCGTTGGTGTGCAGCACCACGAGTTTCTGCTGCCCCCAGGCCGCCATGCAGGCCACGACGGCTACACATATTATATATAGTCTTGCTTTCATTTCCTGTTGCCTTTCATTCCACCTTTATCCTTCCTTCCACCCGTGCGCCCACGGCCTCGCCCCTGGCGGCCTTCTCCTTGAAGTAGGCTGATATTATGTAGCGGGTGTCGTTCTGCTTTGCCCTCGGCGAGTTGAATCCGCTTTTCTTCCTGAACGCCTCCATCTTGTCGTTGCCCTCGGCCAGATAGTCGATAGTGGCTATGCGGTATGACGCCGTCGGGTCGATGGGCTGCCCGTTGAGCCGTGCGCTCACGAGTTGCCCGCCTGGCGTTATCACCAGCTCAACACCGTGGCTTACGCCCTCGCCGCCCACCTTGGCCATCTGCCCGAACAGCTCCATCAGGCTGCTGCCCTTGAGCGTAAGGAAGCATATCTTGTTTTCAAACGGCGCCACCTCGAGCACGTCGCCGTAGGTCACGTCGCCCTTGGGCAGCGATGCCCTGATGCCCCCCATGTTGTACACTCCCATCACCGGGTGCTCGCCATAGTCGGCGGCGGCCCATACCAGAATGTCGGCCAGCAGGTTCGACAGCGGACTCTCGGGCCTGTATGCCGCGAGCTCCGAGTCGGTGCGCCCCACCACTGGGCCCATTATGCTGTCCACCACCCTGGTGTAAGGCGCCATCATCCCGGCCGTCGACGCGTCGACGGCACCGTCATACCTGCTGTCAACAAGCAGCCTGGTGCGCTCCACGCCCACCACGGCGCTGTTTCCTGAACAGGCCGCAAGCAGCGCCGCAACAGCGGCTGCAGCCATCATAGTCTTAACTTTTGCCATAAACACATTGATAATAAGCCATTGGCGCCCCGCATGCCGCGCCGGTGCATCGGCAATGGCGGCCCCGCAGGGCATAACTGCCACAAAATTAGCTAAAAACGGGCTAACACACAAAAAAAGAGGCGGCAAAATTGCCCGTTTCAACAAAATGTAGTAACTTTGCACCCGCTTTCCCGCGTAATCGCTGTCAGGAAGTAACGTGTTGCCTGTTATGTTGCGCCGGAACGATAAGAACAAATTTAATTATATAAAGAATGGATTTAATTAAAGTTGCTGAGGAAGCATTTGCAACCGGCAAGCAGCACCCGAAGTTCAAAGCGGGTGACACAATTACTGTCGCTTACAAAATTATCGAGGGAACGAAAGAGCGTATCCAGCTCTATCGTGGTGTAGTCATCAAGATTTGCGGCCATGGCGAGAAGAAGCGCTTCACGGTTCGCAAGATGTCTGGTACAGTGGGTGTAGAGCGCATTTTCCCGCTCGAGTCTCCCAACATCGACAGCATTGAAGTAAACAAGATAGGCAAGGTGCGCCGCGCCAAGCTTTACTACCTGCGCAAGCTCACTGGCAAGAAGGCCCGCATCAAGGAGAAGCGGACTGCCACGGCAAACGCTTAATGCGGCAACGCTATTCAACGCCGAGAGGCGGCTACGGGGCAATCCGCAGCCGCCTCTCGGCGTTTACGGCCCTACAGACGGCCGGGCCCGGCCATTCCACGGCTCACCAGATAAATCCAGGAGGCTTTTCAGGAGTTAGGAAGTTAAGGAGTTATAGGTGAGGCAGAAGGAGTTATAGAGGAGGTAGAAGGAGTTACAAGGAGTTAGAGGACAATAGCATAGACTATCATCGCGCAGCCCTTTCTTAATTTTTAAGTAGGTGTTCAAAATTAATTGCCATCAAATTGTGCGCTATTTCGGAGATGCATGCCAAAGTCCGAAGAGAGAGCGTAGCGGGCTACGCGACCGATGAGACTTTGGCATGCGGCCCGAAAGAGCACACAAGATGGTGGCAAAGATATGGAGGACACCTGCAAGGTCTATTGTATTGGTTAATTTTGAACAGCTACTTAATTCTTTGCCCGGAGTACAGACAATAGTCATGGAAACATTGGAGCATGGGGAAAGTGTTGCAGGAAAAGATAGGCAATGCTATTGTCCTCTAAGTCCTTGTAACTCCTTCTGCCTCCATCTAACTCCATTGTACACAAAAACTATTGTCTGTACACCTGCACTCCTGTACTCCCGAACTCCCCCCTATGTTTATCGGGTGTTCGGTTGCGCCGGTGGCAGAGCCACGGCCGGCCTCACTTGAAGTTGGTGGCACCGTCGGCGTCGCCGTGCAGAGCGTCGCGCAACGACTTCCAGTCTTGGAAGCCGGCCAGCAGCGAAAGCCTGTCGAGCGTCTCGCGGCTCGGCTTCTCCTTGCCCCGCAGGCAGTCGGCCAGCCGCTTCAGGGCCAGTGCCTTCATCGGGCGCTTGATTACCTCTCTCTCTATGGCCTCGCAGAGCTTGGCCAATTCACGTTGCAAATTTTCCATAACATACTTACATTACAACTACCTGCCGAGACCGGCACCTATGGCCGCCATGGCGCCATGGCCACCGCCGCCACACGCGGGCGGCACGACCGAGGCTGCAGCAAGCGCGGCAGGCACGGCTCCGGCGATGCAAAGGTAATGCAAACGAACGAAAATAAAAACAAAAAAGCATTTATTTTTAGTTACATCCACCAAACATACGACACAACACGACCCGAGGCACACATGGCAACGCTTGTAAAGATAAGCTACGGCCGGCGCCGGGCTGCGCAACGGACTGAACGGCAAGCAGTTGCAAAAGGGCCGCAACCGTAGTGCAAAACGGGCCGTACGGCCATGCAAAACGGCCCTTGCGGCCGGCTCTCAGGGCCTAGTGCAGCATGGCCCGGCGCACGTGTAAAGATATGCGACCACGCCCACTGCCGCAGCAGGCGCCCCGCGGCAGGCGGAGACACAGGCCATGCAGCTGCGGGCATAGAGGCAAATAAAGTTGCACAGTTCGCATAATTGTAGTATATTTGCAGCGCGAAACGAACATATAACGACATAAGCATGAAAGAATTAGCCTTAAAGTACGGATGCAATCCGAATCAGAAGCCCTCGCGGATATTCATGGAAGAGGGCGAACTTCCGATAGAGGTGCTCAACGGGCGCCCCGGCTACATCAACTTCTTAGATGCGTTCAACAGCTGGCAACTGGTGAAAGAGCTGAAAGCTGCCACCGGCATGGCCTCGGCGGCATCGTTCAAGCACGTCTCGCCGGCAGGCGCGGCAGTGGGCCTGCCGCTTAGCGACACGCTCAAGAAGATATACTTCGTCGACGACATCGGCGAGGAGCTGTCGCCCATAGTCTGCGCCTACGCCAGGGCACGCGGCGCCGACCGCATGAGCTCTTACGGCGATTTCGTGGCGCTGAGCGACACGTGCGACAAGGCGACAGCCCTGCTCCTGAAGCGCGAGGTGAGCGACGGCGTGATTGCACCCGACTACACCCCCGAGGCTCTCGAGATACTGCGCGAAAAGCGCAAGGGCACTTACAACGTGATAAAGATTGACCCCGACTACACACCGGCGCCCGTAGAGCGCAAGCAGGTGTTCGGCATCACCTTCGAGCAGGGGCGCAACGAGGTGAGGCTCGACGACCCGAAGCTCTTCGAGAACGTGCCCACACGCAACAAGGAATTCACGCCCGAGGCCATGCGCGACCTCATCATATCGCTCATAACGCTCAAGTACACACAGAGCAACTCGGTGTGCTACGTGAAAGACGGGCAGGCCATAGGCATCGGAGCCGGGCAGCAGAGCCGCATACACTGCACCCGCCTGGCCGGCAACAAGGCCGATATATGGTGGCTGCGCCAGCACCCGAAAGTGATGGCGCTGCCGTTTGTCGACAACATACGCCGCGCCGACCGCGACAACACCATCGACGTTTACATCAGCGACGACCACGACGACGTGCTGCGCGACGGCACATGGCAGCTCTTCTTCAAGCAGAAGCCCGAGGTGCTAACCCGCGAGGAGAAGGCCGAATGGATTGCCCGCAACACGGGCGTGGCCCTGGGCAGCGACGCCTTCTTCCCCTTCGGCGACAACATTGAGCGCGCCCACAAGAGCGGTGTGCAATACATAGCGCAGGCCGGGGGCTCGGTTCGCGACGACAATGTCATCGAGACGTGCGACAAGTACGGCATAGCAATGGCATTCACCGGCGTGCGCCTGTTCCACCATTGACACATGACGCAAAACTGACAACGGGTTGCCGCCGCCACGCAAGGCCACAGGGCCTGCATGCCGGGGCACTGCCACGGCGGCGGCAACCCGCATTCCAACCATTAAAGCCCGACAACATGGACATCGACGAGATAATAGCCGGCGGAGGACTGGTGTTCCGCAAAGCGCCAAGGCAAGACAACGACAACGGCAAGATAAAGACCAAAGCCAAGAAAAAACAGTATATCACCGGGGCCCACGGCAGCGGGTCGGCACGCCAGAAGGCCAAGTACCGCCAGCAACGGGCCAACCGGCGCAAGGGGAAATAAGGCAGCACCACTGCCTTAACGCCCCGGTGGCGGTTGCCCCAAGCCGCCCCACACCGCCGTGGGGCAAGGCCGCTGCTGCACGCCGAGGCCGGGGCCGCGGGCCGAAACCGGTAGATAAAGAACAACAAAACGGCCCTGCAAACCACAGGCCATATCAAAAAACCATGGAAAAACAGCATATTTCAATGTACCACGCGGCATTGGATTCCAGCTTTTTACCTTATCTTTGCAAACAGAAGACACTCGAATAGAAAACACCGATGACTCCCACAGGAGCCGACCCTGCCAAGGCCACACGCGAAAACAGCCTTGGCCAACACTTCGGAACAGCAACTAAACCATATAAATTAACTAAAACAAAAAGCAAATGAAGAAAATTCTATCTCTATGCCTCGCCCTGTCGGCCGTGTTCGCAACCGAGGCTGATGCGCAATGGCGCAAGACATGGGACTTCACCAAAGGCCTTAGCGCAGAGACGCAACAGAACCTTATTGCCGACGAAGCCAACTGGTCGATAACCTACCAGGACGACGGCGTCTCGGTAAAGGAGGCCAAAGACCTGACCAAGATGTCGGGCGAACTGATGGCCAACGGCAAGCCCATCGAGGAACTGCGCGGACTCACGTTCGGCTCGGCAGGCCTTAGCAAGAACAACAACTACATCGTGGCTTCGTCAAAGTTCCGTATGACGCGCAACAACATGGAGCTCAACCTGCCCAAGCTGGCCTCCGGGCAGAAGATAACCATACGCGCACGCTCGGCCAACTCGACGGCAGACAACCGTGGATTCTATGCCGGCAACGACAACATCGAGTACATTCAGGGACCTGTTGACGGCATCTGCCTCGGCGGAAGCATCGCAGACCCGTCGAGAGACGAAGACGGCAACTACACATTGGTATGGCAGGTGAAAGACGGTTTTGCCGACTCTGTCGACGTGCAGATAAAGCTCAAGACCGGCGGACTTGACATTGCGCTCATACAGATTGACGGCGGCGACAACGAGGTTACGCACACCGACGTTGCCTATATCTACGATTCGGGATACCCAGACTACTCTTTCGGCGAGGAAGGCTACTACGAACCAAACTATGACATCCTTGTCAACACGCTGCCATCGCGCATCGAAGACCTCAACCTCGTGGCCATCGACGTGGCCGACGGTGGCGCCGCCATCTCGGCCGACTCGCTGCAGCACTACAGCACGGTGGTGGTTAGCTCGGCCATACGCAATGACAACGCTTTCGTAAACACGCTGAAGAGCGCCATCGGATTTGTGCCGATGCTCAACCTCAGCCCCGACCTCTACGAGACGTGGGGCTACGGCAAGGCCGTGACCACAGAGACAAACATGCTCACCGTGGCCGACAACTGGAAGAGCATCTTCTCGCCTTACAACCAGTCGGACGAGCCTTACATCGACGAAAACGGGCAGCTGATGTTCTGGGAAGACGGCACTGTGACCGGGGTTGAGCTGACACCGGGCACTTATTTCGCCAACGACGACACGCTGGCAATGGCCGGCAACAGCGTGGCGGTGCACATACACAACCCCAACCGCAACGCTTACATGATGATACCCTACACGTTCCCGTTCGGCGGGCCGGGCGCATCGTTCATGGACATCACGCCAAACGCCGTGGTGGCACTGTGCAACACCAAGGCCAACGTGGTGGCAGCAGCCAAGCCAACGGCCATACAGGAATATCATCACAACTATACAACAGTGACACTGCAGTGCCTCACGGCCAACGCAAAGATGTATTACACCACCGACGGCAGCACCCCAACAACCGAGAGCACGCCATACACCGAACCGTTCAACATCACACAAGACGGGCAAACGGTCAAGGCTGTGGCCATAGCCGACGGATTCCTGCTTAGCGACGTGTCTGAAACGGCCATCGAGATACACCAGCTGGCCGACCAGCCCACCATCTCCGTGACCGAGGAAAGCGGCAAGAGCACCATCACTATCACCCCGGCCTATGAGGGCGACGTGGTTTACTACAACTTCACGGGAAGCGACGAGAAGGCCAAGTCGGCCGAATACACCGAGCCGATAACCGTAACCAAGCACACCACCGTGACCACATTCACCGACGGTGTGGAGGGTTCTTACCTGCAGTCGGAAACTGTACAGAAGTTCGTTGCGGTGCAAGACGAGAAGGTGCGCATGGACATCGTGTCGCATATGGACGCCAACGCCACTGACTACAACATCTTCACATCCAACAAATACTACACCAGGGGCTACAACTTCTACACCGACGAGATAATCGACGAGGAGGTATACGAAGACTACTTCGGCCCCGGACAAGACTCAATAGTGTATATCTACGCCCCGGCCAACCAGCTCACGTGCATCAACCCGGGCAAGGGATGGGAGATAAAGAGCTACGGCCAGCCCATGCTTTACCAATCCATCGATGCCGGACACGACGTCCTGGACTTCAACGCCTACAACCCGCAGACGCCATGGGACGACAGTGAGCAGGAGATAACAAAGGGTTGCATCACGCTCGCAAGCGTAAACTACTCCGACGGCAACGGTTTCAAAGACCCGGCATCCGCATGCATACAAAGCACGGAGGCGTTCCAAGGCCCGTTCGACGTCGTTACGTACTTGTCGGGAAAGAATTGCAACGTGGAAGTTTACGTCACCAACGACACCATCAGCGGCGAATGGACAAAGATTGGCGACCTTCTCTCTAATGACATCAGCGGAGTTGACGACAACAACAAGGACGGTAGCACTCGCATCTGGAAGAAGACAATACTGCCTTATGACGGCACCGAGAAGATGTTTGTCAAGGTTGCGTCGGCCGACGGGCCCAACGCCAACATCTTCGACATCTTCATCAAGAACGAGGGAGAAGCATCGAAAGACTACATCACCGGCATAAAGGATGTGACCGAGGGAAGCGAAGCCGCAGGCGAGGTGGTGAAGACACTCATCTACAGCATCAACGGCACGCAGCTCAACGAACCGGCCAAGGGCATCAACATCATCAAGGAAGTGTATGCCAACGGCCAGGTGAAGACACGGAAGGCCATTGTGAAATAAGGCAACGCGCCGATTTGGGCAACAAGAAAAGGAAGGACGGGGCAGCCCGTCCTTCTTTCTTTTATGCCGGTTTGATTTTCCCAGCAACCAGCTTGGGCGGATTTCAGTGGCTGAAACCCACGTTTCATGATTGTCACAGGGGAGCCATTCGACCGGACGGAGGGGCGGACAGGGCCCCAAAGGCACCCTTGCTGGCCGGACGGATAGGCAATCAAGACAGGTGGGAAGCAGCATATCGACATGCCTCGGACGCTATACAGAGGCCACACCGAGGCACCATCAAGCCCCCGGAAAGCCCGCGCACGGGCACTGAACCAACAAAAAACACAGTTAATAATCAAAAAATAAACGACAAGACACAGCCCCATGTCACAGGATATTATTACTTTTGCAGCGCAAAATACCAATAACGACAGTTTTTGCCTGCCAAGACAAGCTGCCCATTACTAACTGAAAATATTCAAGATTATACTAATCAAAATAATAATAAGCTTATGAAGAAACTGTTTACACTTGGACTATCATTGGTTCTTGCGCTGTCGTCGCAGGCCAAGGATGAGGTTCGCAAGTTGTGGGACTTTACCCAAGGGTTCAGCGAAACCACCATCGCCAACCTTACGGCCGACGCCGAGTCGGGCTCTGGCTACTGGACCAACAAGGAGACATGGTTTGAAACAAAGGCCAGGAAGGCCGGGCCGCTTACCTGCAAGGTGAACGGCGAGGAGTGGGTGATACCCGAAACGGAGGGCCTGACCATCGGAGCGTCGTCTGCCCAGCACTTCAACATCGTGATAAGTCACAACGACGGGCCGCACATCTGGCTCAACGGAAGGAAGTCGGAAGACTACATCATAATCCCGCAAGTGCCTGCAGGCGACTCAATCACAGTAGTTTACGCATCGCACAGCGGCACCGATGAGCGCGGATTCAAGAGCGCCACCGACGGTGTTGTGGGCAAGTATGACGGCGCAACGCAGTGGAAGACGGTGGGAAAGAAAGACACCGTGGTGCTCATCAACAACAACGCAGAGGACACCGACGTCAAGCTGCAGGCCACAAACGGCATGCACTTCTTCTACATCTGCGTGGGAGAGAAGCCCTCTGACGAGCCCAAGGTGACGCACATTGCCTACATCTACGACTCGGGATACCCCGGCTACACGTTCGGTTCGGATGACATGAACTACGACGTGATTTCCAACACGCTGCCCATGAGGCTGGGAGAAGAGAACATGGAGCTCAAGGCCATCGACGTGGCCGACGGCGGCGGTGCCATATCGGCCGACTCGCTGCAGTACTACGACGCCGTGGTGGTGAGCAATGCCATACGCAAGGACAACGCCTTCGTGGGCACACTGAAGAGCGCCATAGCCTATGTGCCCATGCTCAACCTGAGCCCCGACCTCTACGAGACGTGGGGTTACGGCAAGAGCGTGGCCACAACGACCAACATGCTAGACGTGACCGCAAGCGGAAAGGAGAGCCCCGTGTTCCAGCCTTCAGACCAAAGCCAGGAGCCATACATAGATGAAAACGGGCAACTGATGCTCTATGAAGAGGGCAACATCACCGGCTACGAGGTAGAGCCGGGCTCATACTTCGCCAACGACGACACGCTGGCAATGGCCGGAACGGCTGCCGCAGTGCACATACACAACGCCAACCGCAACGCATACATGATGATTCCGTATGCATTCCCGATGGGGTCGCCGGCCGGTTCGTTCATGGACATCTCGCCAAACGCCATCATCATGCTCTGCGACACAAAGGCCAAGGTGACCAATGCAGCCAACCCGACCATATCGCAAGAATACCATCACCTGTACACAACGGTGTCGCTGTCGTGCGTCACCAAGAACTACAAGGTGTACTACACCACCGACGGCAGCACGCCGACCACGGAGAGCACCCTCTACACCGAGCCGTTTGACATCAAGGCCGAAGGGGTGACGGTGAAGGCGATAGCAACCGCCGACGGCTACCTTACCAGCGGAGTGGCCGAAAAGACCATCGAGATACACCAGCTGGCCGACCAGCCCACCATCACCGTGACCGAAGAGAGCGGCAAGAGCACCATTACCATCACACCGGCCCATGAGGGCGACGTGCTGTTCTACAACTTCTCGGGCAGCGACGAGAAGGCTAAGTCGGCCGAATACACCGAGCCGATAACCGTCAACAAGCACACCACCGTGACCGCATTCACCGACGGCGTGGAGGGCTCTTACCTGCAGTCGGAGCTCACGCAGAAGTTTGTTGCGGTGCAAGACGAGAAGGTGCGCATGGACATCGTGTCGCACATGGACGCCAACGCCACCGACTACAACGTACAACTTGACGGAAGCTACTACACCAAGGGCTACAACTTCTACACCGACGAGATAATAGACAATGAGATATATGAAGACTACTTCGGCCCCGGACAGGACTCCATAGTAAACATCTACGCCCCGGCCAACAAGCTGACATGCGTCAACCCGGGCAAGGGATGGGAGATAAAGAGCTACGGCCAGCCCATGCTCTACCAGAACAACGACGCCGGCCACAACGTGCTCGACTTCAATGCCTACAACCCGCAGACGCCGTGGGACGACAGCGAGCAGGAGATAACAAAGGGATGTGTTGCCTTCCAGAGTGTGACAGGCACCGACGGCAACGGTTTCAAAGACCCCGCATCAGCCTGCATACAGAGTACCGAGGCTTTCCAGGGCCCGTTTGACGTGGTGACATACATGTCGGGCAAGAACGCCAAGGTGGAGGTGCTCGTGACAAACGACACCATCAGCGGCGAGTGGACTAAGATTGGCGACCTCGTGGCCAACACCCTCTCGGGCAATGGAGACAACGGCAAACCAGGCGACGACCGCATCTGGAAGAAGACCATACTCTCTTACGAAGGCACAGACATGGTGTATGTGAAGCTGGCTTCGGGCGGAACCAAGGCCAACATCTTCGATATCTTCATCAAGAACGAGGGAGAAGCATCGAAAGACTACATCACCGGCATAAAGGATGTGACCGAGGGCAGCGAAGCCGCAGGCGAAGTGGTGAAGACAATCGTCTACAGCATCAACGGCACGCAGCTCAACGCACCGGCCAAGGGCATCAACATCATCAAGGAGGTTTATGCCAACGGCCAGGTGAAGACCAAGAAAGTGATGGTTAAATAACTACAGGAAACCAACCCTGACACCGGCGGCGGGCCTTGTGGCCCGCCGCTTTTTCATTGCCACAAACCGCCGGCCATGGCCACAAACGGATGCCGACACCTGCCGCTCAAGGCTGCCGGAGGCCTTGCAAGAGGCGAAGGCTGCAACGGCAAGGCCAATGGGCGGCAGCGACGCCTGCAAGCGTGGCGAAGCATGGGTGACAACCGGCATGGACATAAGGGCAGAGAGGCGCAGCCAGATTGACGCTTGCGGGTAGTGGCGGCAGCCATGCCGCGGAAAGGGGCAACCGCCGGCCGGGGCCAAACGATGTAATAAAAAATCATGCCACGGGCCGCATTGCGCAATGGCCTGTGTGCCAGCGCATTGCAATACGGGCCGAAACGCCCGCCAAAACGGCCCGCATGGCCATCCCGAACGGCCCGTATGGCTCAGTGATATGGGCCGTTTGCCATGCCCGCAGAGCCATGCCGGCAAATTGGCTCGCCCATTGTAAAAAAAGCTACGGTGCATAAGCCATGGCCGCCGGGGCAAAAGAGGGACGGGCACGGGCATTTTATCCAAAATCAAAGAATCTTTATCATAATACCAAGTATAAACCATTGTGAGGTAAACAATATTTTATTAATTTTGCCGACGATTGACCTACCAACACAGACTAATAACCGACCGTGCCCAAAAAGGCAAGACATTACTAACAAAAAGAACTAAATTATAGTACTAATCAAAATAAACAATTATGAGAAAACTTTTTATGCTCACTGCCTTTTTTGCATTGACGATGAGCGCCAATGCAGAAAACAGGAAATGGGACTTCACCAACTGGAGTTCGGCAACGTTGCAAAACCTTGCTGCCGACGCCCAGGCCAACGGCGGAACAAGGTGGACGACAATCGAAAAAGCAAGCGGCGACGGCGAGACCAACGGCAACTGCTATTGGTATGTGCCCGAAGAAGAGACCGAACTGGCAACAGTTGCCAACGGCCAGACTACCACAATAACCGAGACACAGGGCCTGGTGTTCAACTGCAGCGGCAGGTCGCTCGCCCTGGCCGTAAACTACCAGACCACCTGGGACGGCCTCGGCCCCTACTCAGGGCCCAGCTACCTGTGGATGGGAGGCAAGAACAACAAGTTCACAATAAAGGGTGTCAAGCCGTGAGCCAACATCACCATGGACGTAGAGTCGCACAGGCTCACCGACGGGCGCGGCGTGTCGCTGTCGGTCAACGGCACGGCCGTTGAGATAATAGAAGGCTCGGAAAAACCCAAGGAGCGCACAACGTGCGTATGGCAGATACCGGCCGACATATCCAACGGCGAGCTGGTCGACGTCACAGTGACCAACAGCAACGGCTGCCACATATATTACATCGACCTGCAGGAAGACGCCCCGGCAGTAGACGGCGCCAAGATTGCCTACGTGTTCAACTCGGGCTACAACAACTACGACGCCTCTAACGATGCCTTCAGGGACATCATCGAGAACAACAGCGAGTTTACCAACATCACCTTCGACGCCCTCGACGTGAGCCAGGAGGCCAACAGGAAAACGCCCGACGAGCTGAAGGCCTACGACGTGGTGGTGGTGAGCGGATACATGCCGGCCGACGACCAGTATGCACCGACGCTGCGCGAGGCCATCGCCTACGTGCCAATGCTCAACCTCAACCCGCAGCTTTACGCCACATGGGGCTACGGCACGCCCAAGACAGCAGACTCTCCGTCGCTCGACGTGGCTGAAGAAGCGCTCGACGACGCCCTGTTCAAGCCGTCGAACGAGTCGGACAACTACATCACCGACGGCAAGCTCGCATTCTTCGAGGAGGGTTCGGCCACCGGAGTCGAGATACCCGAAGGGTCATACTTTGCAAACGACCGCGTGCTGGCAACCGTAGGAGGGGCCACCGCCATCCATGAGCACAACGCCGGGCGCAACACCTACATGCTGATACCCTACGGTGCCGACAACCAGTTCTACGCCGTGAGCATAGTAGACATTCTGACCAACGCCATCAAGGAGCTCAACTACTCGAAGAAGGAGATAACCAAGGCTGCCACGCCGAAGTTCACCGAAGACTACAAGCAGATGAACACCGACGTCACCATAGCCTCGGACACCGAAGGAGCCAAGATTTACTACACCACCGACGGCACCACCCCAACAGACGCGAGCACGCCCTACACCGGGCCGGTGAACATATCTGAGCCCGGCACCACCATCACGGCCGTGGCCTACGCCGACGGTTACGACCCCAGCGAGCCCGCCACGCTGAACGTGGCACTGCACGAGACATCGGCCATGCCTACCATCACCACGGCCGAGGAAGACGGAAAAGCCATCGTGACGCTGACAAACAACGAGCCCAACGCCACGCTCTACTACAACTTCACGGGCGTGAAGGATGCCAAGGCATCGTCGGTTTACACCTCACCGATAACGATAACCCACCCCACCACCATCTATGCCTTCGCCGGCGAAGTGCTCGAGGCCGAGAAGGTTGCGTCTGAGCTCGCCTCGAAAGACATCACCATAACAGGCAAGGAGGTGCGCCTCGACGTTGTGTCACACTTCGACGCCAACGCCGCCGACTGGTCGCTGGGCGAGAGCAAGACCAAGTACTACACCGAAGGCGAGAAGAACGGCTACAACTACTATGAGGTTGTGTCACACGTAGAGGAGCTTCCCGACGGGCGCGACACCACCATCATCGACAGCAAGGAGCCGCTGTGGAACCTCACCGTTGTCAACCCCGGCAAGGGATGGGAGGCTAAGACCTACGGCCAGGGCATGCTCTGGGAGCGAATAACCATATCGGACGACATCTCAGACGCCAACACCGACAAGCGCTACCGCGGCGAGACGGCATTCGACCAAGGCGCTTCAGACAACTCGGTGACATTCGGCAACATACGCAAGAGCGACGGTGTGGAGAACGACCCCTACTCTTGCCACATACAAAGCACCGAAGCTTTCCAGGGCCCGTTTGACATAGTGACTTACGTCGGCAACGCCAGCAGCAGCAACCAGCCCAAGGCTGCACTGTTCATCAGCACCGACACCCTGTCTGAAGACAACTGGACGTTTGTAGACTCGGTGTACTTCTCAAAGACGCAGCGCTACATCAAGAAGAACATAGCCAGCTACGAGGGCACCGACAAGGTGTTTGTAAAGCTGCAGGCTGCATTCTCCAGTGTCATGGTATTCGACATATACATCATGAACCATGGCGAACTGAGCGGAATAAAGGATGTTGACGTGGCCGAAGAAGCCACAGGCAATGTTGTGCGCACGCTTATCTACAGCATCAACGGCACACGCCTCAACGCCCCGGCCAAGGGCATCAACATCATAAGGGAAGTGTATGACAACGGCAGCGTGAAGACGAGGAAAGTCGTTGTAAGGTAATACCGACGGCTGCCAAGTGGCAACCAGGCACACAAAAGAGGGGGCACCTGAATAACGGTACCCCCTCTTTTCGTATCAGCACTTGCCTCCGTGGCGGCAGGACGAGGTCAGAAGGCGAGTTGGCGGCCGCGATAGAAGTCGACCAAAGCCACCTGGTACAGATACTCGTAGCGCGACTGCGCCAGGTCACTCTGTGCCTTCATGAGGTTGTTCTTGGCCTCGTTGAACTCTGTTATGGTAGCCTTGCCGTTCTCATATTTTGCCTGTGTCAGGCTGAAAGCGTCTTCAAAGCTGAGCAGGGCCGCCCTGCAACTGACATATTTAGCGCCAGCGTTGCGCGCATTGAGGCAGGCCGTCTGTATCTCTTTGTACAGGTTCTTCTTCACGTTTTCCAGTTGCAGCGCCTGCGTCTGCCGGTCTATGCGGGCTGCCCTCACGCTGTTACGGGTCTGGAAGCGGTTGAACAGCGGCACATTGAGGCTCAGCCCCACATACTGGCTGAAGTTGTTTCGCATCTGGGAGGCAAAGCTTGAGGCACTATACCCCGACGTACGGTAGTAGTTAGTGCCCAGTCCCGCCGTGAGCGACAGTTGCGGATAGAATGCAGCCTGGGCCACCTTGACACTGTAGTCGGCCCCCTTCAGGCGTATCTGCTCGGCCTTCACCTCGGGCATTATGCCCAAAGCCTCGGCATATACAGCATCGGCGGCGGGCAGCGACGAGCACCGCGCCTCCATCCCGGCGGTGTCGGGCAACGCTATGGCAAAGTCTTCGGCCGACTGAAGTTCGAGCAATTGCGACAGCGCAAGCAGCGACAGGCTGCGGTTTCCCTCTGCCTGTGTCGCCGTGAGACGGCTTTGCGCCAGCGTGGCTTCCTGCTGCGAGAGGTCTGCCGGGCTTGCCTTGCCGTGGCTCTTCATGGCCCGCAGCCGCTCCACCTGCATGGAGTCGATGGCCACCTGGCGGCAGGCCACGCCCACAACCTCCATGTCGTAGAGCGCCTGCACATAGGCCTGGGCCACCTGCACCCGCACGTCGTTGCCGGCTTTCTCAAGGTCTGCCGTGGCCGCCTCAAGGTTCAGGCGCCCCAGCTTTATCGAGTTGGTTATCCTCATCCCGGTAAACAGCGGCACGCTTGCGCCCACAGAGAACGATGTGCTGCTCGTGTTGGTGTTTGTATATGTGTTGTCTTCGGTCAGTCCGCGGCCGAACGAGAAGTTCTGCCCGGCCGAAACGTCGACCGATGGCAAGCGGCTCCACTTGTCGGTGTTTAGCTGCACGTCTTGCTGCATGCGCCTGTTCCGGCTCTGCTTAATGCTGATGTTGCGCTCCAGCGCACGGTCAATGCACTCGGCCAGCGTCCATTCGGCCCTGCCGGGGGTGGCTTCGCCCTGCTGCGCCACAGCGCTTGCAGAACCCAGCGAGAGCGCCGCCACTATAACGAAAATCTTGTTATGCACCATAGCCTTGCCTCCCGTCAATTGTCATCGCTGGCCACCTGCTGCGGCCCACGCACGATGTCGCCGGCCTTGAGCCCGCTTTTAACCTCTATCTTCACCCCGTCGCTCAGGCCCGTCGTTACGCTGCGGCTCACATACTGTCGCTCCTTGCCTTCGCCCCGGGCCACATAAACCAGCGTGGAGTCGCCCTTGAACTCTATCGCACTCTCCGGCACGGTAAGCACATGGCGGGCCTCGTCGAGCACAATCTCGGCGTTGGCGCTGTAGCCCGAGCGCATGCGGCCCTTGCCGTCGAGCCTCACCGCCGCCTTGATCTCAAACTGATTGGCTCCGTTGTTCTCGACAGCCTTGGGTGAGATGTACTCCAGCACGGCATCGAACGAAAGGTTCTCCAGCGCCCCCACGGTAATCTTCATGTGCTTTCCGACAGCGAGGCGGCCCACTTCCGTCTCGTCCACATTGCCGCGGAATATCAAGTCGCCCATGTCGGCCACCGTGGCTATGGTCGTACCGTCGTTGAACGTGTTGCTCAGTATGACCGAATTGCCCACCTTGACAGGAATGTCGAGAATGATGCCCGATATAGTCGAGCGTATGAGAGTGGAGCTGGCGTTGGCGTTGCTGCGCGATATGCCGTCGCGCACCACCTGCAGCGCGTCTTCTGCGGCGGCCTTCTCTTCGCGCGCCTGCTCCATGGCCTGCCTCACCTTGTCATACTCGTCGTCGCTCACCAGGCGGCGTTCGTAGAGCGCCTTCTCACGTCCGAAGTCGGTGGTGGCCTGCTTCAGGTTTATCTCGGCCAGCCTGACACGGCTCTGCGCGGAGCTAAGCTGGCTCATGTCGGGTATCACCTTCACCTTGGCGATGACCTCGCCGGCCTCTACCCTGTCGCCCGGCTCCTTCATTATCTGGCTTATTATGCCGCTTATCTGCGGCTTTACGCTCACCTCGTCGCGCGGTTCAATCTTCCCGGTGACGATGGTTGTCTTGCGTATGTCGCCCACCGTGGCCTTCAGTTCGGTGTACACCACAGGCTTCGGCCGCGATTTCTGATAAAGGAACACAAATGTCCCGATGAATGCCACGGCCACCAGTGCCGCAACAATGAGTTTGGAATATCTTCTCATATCTGTTGTTGTTAAGTTACATTTACATCTGCCCACAAGCCGGGCGCAGTGGCTTTCCAGGCCGCCACGCCTCGCAGAGGCAGCCCATACGGATGCGGCCCGGGGCCGTAGAGGCACGCTTCGGCCCTACTCCTCGCGCATGGCGTCTACGGGCTTCACCTTCATTGCCCTCCAGGCAGGGGCCAGTCCGGCCAGTCCGCCGAGCAGGCAGAGCATCGACGCGGCCGCGAAAGCCGTAGAGAAGTCTACCTGGAAGCGGGCTGCGGCTATGCCGTCGGTGGTTGAGCCCAGCTCTATCATCTGCAGGATGGCCACGCCCAGCATGATGCCGCTCATGCCGGCAACGGCCGTGAGCACCACGCTCTCGGCCACTATCTGCCCGAGAATCATGCGCGGCGTGGCCCCTATGGCCCGCCGTATGCCTATTTCCGAGGTGCGTTCCTTTACCGTTACCATCATGATGTTGCTCACCCCGATGGCCCCGGCCAGCAGCGTGCCCGTGCCAACGAGCCAAACCAGGAAGTTGACACCGCGGAAAAGATTGTCGAGCATGGCGAAAAGCACCTCGGTGTTGAACACCATCACGCCCTGCTCGTCGGTGGGGTCAACGTTGTGGGAGCGCGCCACCACACTGCGGATGCGCCCGGTCAGTTTGCTCATCACCACCCCGCGGCGCCCCGTGACGGCGATGACGTCGACCTGCGAGCCACGGTTGTAGGCCCGCTGCACCACGGTTATGGGCACCGACACATTCTCGTCTACAGGCCCACCGACGCTGACGGAGTTGCCGGTACGGAAGTCTACGCCCACAATCTCGTAGTAAACGGAATCGATGCGCATGGAATGGCCGCACGGGTCGCCCCCTTCGGGAAACAGGTCGTTGTAAATGCGCTTGCCAATGACGCACACCTTGCGTCCCTGCTCCATGTCGAGGGCATTGAGATAGCGGCCGTAGCGTATCTTGGGTGTCTGTATGTCGGCATATTCCGGCGTCACGCCCGACACGTTGCATGAGGCGGTGTGCTCGCCGTTGACAGCCCTCTTGCCGCCCACGAAGAGCACCGGCGCCACCCTGTCGAGCTGCGGCACCTGCCTGGCCAGGCGCTCCACGTCGCGGTAGTCCATGCTCCAGCTGCGCCCTTTGGGCAGCCCACGGTATGCCTTCGACGTGGGCTGTGCCCACACCATGGCCGAGTTTGTGGCAAACCCGGCGAAGTTGTTCTGCAGCAATTCCCTCAGCCCGTTGCCCCCTCCGATGAGCACAATGAGCATGAACACGCCCCAGAACACCCCGAAACCGGTCAGTATGCTGCGGCTCTTGTTGCGCATGAGCGAATCTATTATCTCTCTGAAATTCATAATCGCATTTCTTTATCAGGCCATCGGCCTGTGTTTCACTGTATGCCGCTGTGGCGGCAGCCGCGCCGCCCTGCCGCCGCCACCTGGCCTGCGCGTTGCGTCTCGGCCCCGGCCGCTCCCCCGGCGGAGGCTGCCTTGTGTAATTATTTTTCGCCATCCGCGCCGCTCCGCCCATCATACTGATTCTCAGGGCTTTGCGGCAAGGGCCGTATTGCACGGCCAAACGGCCCGTTCTGCACTGCCGAATAGGCCGTCTTGCGGCGCGATATGCGCCGTTTTGGCGCGCCGTGGCGCGAGCGATGCCGGGCGGCCTCTATTTTGTCGGCATTGTTTGCCACCGCCGTCAGTTTTCTTTGAGCGCCTCGATGGGCCTCACGCGGGCAGCCCGGCGCGCAGGCACCAGCCCGGCCAGCGTGCCGGCCAGCACCATCACGAGCGTGGCCTCTATGCACACGTCGACGCCCACGGTGGGATTGACAAACATTGTGGCCTTGAACAGGCCCGTGTCTACCTCCGTGCGACCTATAGTGGCGTTCATATACTCGTTTGCGGCGATGCCGCATAGCATGCCCACATAGCCAAACAATGTGGTCATGACCACGCTTTCTATTATTATGAGCCGCAATATAGACCACGGGCGGGCCCCGATGGCCTTGCGTATGCCAAACTCGCGGGTGCGCTCCCTCACGGTGATGAGCATGATGTTGCTCACGCCCACCACGCCGCTAAGCAGCGTCAGCAAGCCCACAACCCACAGCGCCGTGCGCAGTATGCCCATGCCCCGGGCCATCTGGATGTTGTCCATGAAGCGGTTCCACAGCCACACGGCGTTGTCGTCGTCGGGTGCTGCGCTGTGGTTCAGGTTCAGCTTGGCCCTGTAGTCGGCCTCGAAGTCGTTGTTCTGCTGCTCCGTCTCGAGCCCGTCGAACGTAAACTCGATGTTGCCCACGCGGCTGTCGGTGCTGTAGATGGCGCACACGGTGGCGTGGGGGCAGTAGACGTCGGAGGCCTTCATCATGCCGTCGCCCCTGTAGACGCCCACCACACGCCACATAAGGCCGTCGGCCTTGACGTATTTGCCTACGGGCGAGCCCCCGTGGGGCCACAGCTCGCGCGCCTGGTCTTCGCTTATCACGGCCACCTTGCGCCGCTCGCGCATGTCGATGTCGTTGATGAAGCGGCCTTCCACCACCTCTGTCTTGTTAATGTCACGGTCCACCGGGTAGACACCGCTCAGCGTCTGGCCCGCCATGTAGTTTGCCCCGGCCGAGAGGGTGACGCCGCCATGGTCGTAGACGGCGCCCACATCGCCCACCACCCCGGCAAACACGCTGTCGGTGGTGGCCATGTCTTGCTCGCGCAGCGATATGCCGCGGCCGCTCCCCAAGCCCGCATAGGGCTTCGAGGTGCGGCCCCCGAATGCCACCATCGAACTGGCCAGGTAGCGGTCTGTGCTCTGCATCTGGGCGTTGATAAGGCCGTTGCCCGCCCCGAGCAGGAAGATGAGCATGAATATTCCCCACGCCACCGAGAAGCCGGTGAGCGCCGTGCGCAGCTTGTTGCGCCTGGCAGTCGCCCATATTTCAGTAAAGATGTCGCGCATATATGGCTTGCTTTATTGTCGTCATTTCATCAGGCCGCCCGCCCCGAACGGCGAGGCATGGTGGTCATGGTTGTCTTCTATGAGCCCGATTACGCCGTCGCGTATGTGCACGATGCGGTTGGTCTCGTTGGCCACTCCGCTCTCGTGGGTCACCACGACGATGGTCATGCCCTGCTGTTCGTTCAGTTCCTTGAGCAGCTGCATCACCTCTACGCTCGTCTTCGAGTCGAGGGCGCCCGTAGGTTCGTCGGCCAGTATGAGCTCGGGGCGCGTTATCAGGGCGCGAGCTATGGCCACACGCTGGCGCTGTCCGCCCGACATCTCGCCCGGATAGTGGGTGGCCCAGGCGGCCAGCCCCAGCCGGTCGAGGTAGTCCATGGCCCTACGGCGGCGCTCGCGGCGGCCCACTCCCTGGTAGTAGAGGGGCAGTTCGACGTTCTCTACGGCTGTCTTGAAGCTGATGAGGTTGAACGATTGGAACACGAAACCTATCATGCGGTTGCGGTATTCGGCCGCGCGCCTCTCGCTAAGGTTCCATATCAGCTCGCCGCCGAGGCGGTATTCGCCCGTGTCGTAGTTGTCGAGTATGCCCAGTATGTTGAGCAGCGTCGACTTGCCCGAGCCCGACGCGCCCATGATTGACACGAACTCGCCCCGCTCTATGTCGAGGTTGATGCCCTTGAGCACGTGGAGCGGCTGCGCTCCCTGGTATGTCTTGTTGAGGTCTTTGATGTGTATTACCATAATATAATATGTATGCCGGATCCGCCCCTGGTGGATTCAACCCCTCGGCGCGGGCCCGGCAGATATGCGTTGTTGCTTCTGCTTATGTCTTATAGACGCAAAGATACTAAAAGAAGTTGCAGCCTGTACAATATATCTACACCTTTTCCACATTTTGACGCCGATATTGCCAATAAGCATTACTTTTCATCCAACCGGGCCGTTTGTGCCGCCAGGCTGGTCGCCCTGCCCGCCGACTGTGGCCTGCCACGCGCCTACGATGTCGCCGATGGATATCCCGAGCAGCCTCATGTCGCGGAACACCGACGGCAGGGTGTGGTCCATGAAATCGCGACGGCGGGCACTGAGTATGCGCCCGCGGGCACCGGGAGACACGAAGTAGCCCAGTCCGCGGCGGTTGTAAATCACGTTGTCGCGCGCAAGGGCGTCGTAAGCCTTCACCGCCGTGTTGGTGTTCACCTCGAGCATCACGGCATATTCGCGCACGCTGGGCACGCGGTCGTCGTCGCTGTAGGTGCCGGCCAGTATCTCGTCGCACAGCCGTTCGGCCATCTGCAGGTAGATGGGCTTGTCGGGATTGAACGTTGTCATAGGCTTATCCATCTGCGCCCTACAATCTGTATGCGGCAAAACAGGCGGTAGGCAAGCAGGTAACAGCACACCGTTACGGCCACAAGCGACAGCGACAGCCACGCCGCCGACACCGGCGAGCCATAGGCCGACCAGTAGAGCGCACCAACCCAGTCGCCGCCCATCGTGGCATAGCCCATGCTTACCGCCACCGACAGGAGCACAGTGAGCAGCAGCGCCCTGCGCCGGAACACCACGCCGCAAAGCAGACAGAGCGCCCTCGACATGGCAAACGTAAGCCACAACACCACCAAAAGCCACCAACCGCCCGGCCCCGGCGGCAATTCGCGGCGGGCGAACGCCCCGAGCGTGTCGCCCAAGAGACCGGCCATGGCCAGCGACACCGAGGTGACGCCGGGCAAGCCTGCGGCAAGGCATGTGAGCATGAAGAGCGCATCGGCCATAAGCATGGCGCACACCACCAGACCGACAGCGCCGAACGCCGACAGCAAGAATCGCACCAAAAACTTCTCGAGCGGCGAGGCGGGCAGCAGCCAGTATGCCGTGGACGCTGCCTTGTCGCTGAGGCGCGAGCAGACAAGGCTCGGACTGTAGACCGAAAAGACAAAGAGCATCAGCAGGAAGACCGAGGCAATGTCGCCGACACGGCTTTCCATCTCACCGACACTATAGGTGACGGTGAACGCCTTGTAGAAATTGAGGAACAACAATGCGTACAATCCCACGCTGACAGCGATGAGAAGAAAGGCCAAGTGGCGCGAGTTGGCCACAAGGTCGTAACGCATCAAGCGGCCGAAACGCCTTATGTCAAAATATGTATTCATGATTTTCTATTCCTGATTTATATGTTAAACCACTTTCCATTCACCAACTGCATACGCCGGAAACTGCGGTAGGCCACGGCTTAATTGGCACACAGGCACTACAAATGGGCTGCAGAAGCATTTCATATTCACACCTCCTCCCCTCCTGCAAGGCTGCCGGCAGGCAGCTTGCCTTGCACCACGGCGTTGAACAGCAGTTCGAGGTTGAGCTGCGTCTCGGGCCAACCGGCCTGGCGGCGGGCCATGACGAGGTTGCCCTGCAGCGAGGGTTCGGCGTAGACCACGCCGCCGAGAGGCTCGCCCGGCTGCCTCAGCTCAAACGAATAGCGCCCGCACACGTCGGCCACCGAGGCGTCGAGCAACATACCGCCGGTGGATATGATGAGCAGATGGTCTATCAGTTGCTCCACGTCGTGCACCTGGTGGGTGGATATGACGAACGTGCGGTCGTCGGTGAAATGGCGCGCCACCACACGGCGGAAGATGCTTTTCGACGGTATGTCGAGCCCGTTGGTGGGCTCGTCCATCAGCACCAGGCGCGTGCCGGCGGCCAGGGCGAAGCTCATGTACACCTTTTTCTTCTGCCCCATCGACAGCTTGCCGAGCCGCAACCGGCCGGGCAGCTCGAAGTCGGCAAGGCAGGCGTCGAGCACCTCTCGGCTGAAGCGCGGGTAGAACGGGGCGTTGATGCGCACGTAGGCATCGAGGGTGACGTCGGGCAGGAAGAATTCTTCGGGCACGACAAACATCTCGCGGAGCATGTCGGCACGCCTTTTTGATGCCTCGACGCCATCGACACAAACGCTGCCCGACCGTGGACGCAGCAGTCCGGCCATGAGATAAAGAAGCGTCGACTTGCCCGTGCCGTTCTTGCCCAGCAGCCCGTAGACACGCCCCGGGGCCATGCTGACACTGAAATCGGTGAACACGGGACGCTTGCTCCCGGGATACTTGAAACAGATGTTGCTTACTTCTATCATGATTTTCTATCGTTTTAATTATCGACCCATAGTGTACCACTGTATTAGTACACCGCAAAGATAGTACAAAACATGCAATACGGCAAGCATACGCGCATGTTTTTTCTGCCAAATCGGTGATTTAACATTTCCACATAATTATATTATCGGCATGCAATCCGGTGGCAGGGACGAAACGCCTCCTACCGCAACATCGCGCCGGGCCCGAGCTGAGCCACAGCCGCCGCGGCCCTGCAGAAAACCGAAACGGAAGTGAACAATGTTTACAAACGGCAGCTGTGGCCACCGCCGACGGCCAAACTGTCGAGCCAAACGGGCCATACAGGCACACCGAACGGCCCGTTCGGCAGGGCAATACGGGCCGTTTTGCAGGCTGTCCCGACACGTTTGCCAACACACTGAAATCCAACCGGTTACACCAAGTGGCCACAACGGGTTTGCCACATGAATAATATTGACACGCGGAGTGCTGCAAAGCAAGAGCCCATTTAAATAAAATGGACATCGGCATTGGGCCAAATGAGGGGAGGCAGAAGGAGGTATTTGGGTAGTTAAAACGAGTTTATTGGGGAGTAAGAAGGAGTTGGAAGGAGCTGCAACCAGCTGCGCCCGGTCATGAGCTTGGCCGGCAGCACCCACCAAAGCAGCTGTCAGCCAACGCCGGGCGACCGCAGGCAAGCCCAACTCACGGCAACCCGCCATAACCATTCGGCAACGTCCAGGCATTTATTAAAATAGTTTAAATAGACAGCAACCAATGTCACAAACCGCCACCGGCCGTGTCTGATAGATATATATGGAACAAAAGGAGTTCGAGATTGAGGTCGGGCGCATACGCCCACGCCTGCACCACGAAGCCATGAGGTATGTTTCCGACGCAGCCGACGCCGAAGACATAGCCCAGGAGGTGGTGCTCAAGCTCTGGGTCATGCACGACCGGCTCGAAGAATACCGTTCCACAGAAGCGCTGGCCGTGGTGATGGCCCGCCGGCTGAGCCTCAACAAAATGCGCAAGGCAACGGTGCCGCTGGCCGAGGCGCGCCCCGCCGACACCGCCACCGACCAGACGCCCGAGGCATCGCTAATCGAGCAGGAAGACGAAGAGCGCGTGGCAAGGCTCATAGACGCCCTGCCCGACACCCAGCAGGCAGTGCTCAGGATGAAGCACACCGAAGGCATGGAGGTGGGCGAGATAGCCAGGCTCACGGGCAGCTCGCCCGAGGCCGTGAGGCAAAACCTGTCGAGGGCAAGGCGCAACATATTGAAACACTTCGTAAACGAATAGACAGAGCTATGGATAAAGACAAGATAATGGAACAGCTCGTAGCGAAATTCCTCGACGGGGCGACAAGCAACGAAGAGGAACGCCGGCTCTACGACTACTTCACCGGCAGCCGAGTGGCAAGCCACCTGCATAAGTACAAGGCCATGTTCGAATGGTATGCAGGCGGCATGGCTGCACCACTGCCGCCAGTGGCCGAGCCGGAAGGGCGCCGCGCGCGCACGGTGCCGATGTGGGCCAAGGTTGCCGCCGGGGCCGCCGCAGCGGTGCTGATAGTAGCCGGGGCCGCCGTAGCCTACCAACGCCACGCCAAAACCGAACGGATGTATGCCATATACAGCGGCAGCTACATAGTGAGAGGGGGCAAGAAGATAACCGACCTGAAGGTGATAATGCCCGAACTGCGCCGCATAGAGCACGAGGCCTGCGCGCTGGGCAACAGGCACAAGGGCATCGGAAGGATGTCGCCGAAGGAGATATTCAAGATGATGGAGAACGAAAACAAGCAAAACAGCAACAGACCTACGATATGACAACTGCAATGAAAACAATGTGCACCAGAGCCGTGGCATCGCTGCTACTGTGCCTGGCTGCCACCACGGCGGCACTGGCGCAAGCGCGCATCGAAGAACAGATACGCGACCTGGAAAGTAAAAACGTGATGACAGACCGCATAGTGAAGCGCGACCCGAAGACACGGCGCGTGGGCATGGAGACAAAAAACTTCCACTTCTACAGCCAGGGGGGCACCGTGGCCAACGCACTGCGCGAAGCCTTCGAGGCCGAGGCGCGCTCGGCAACCAACGTGGAGCGCGAACAGAGGGGCGAAAGCTACGAATGCGTGCTCACGTTCGTACAGGGTTCCACCAAGACGGTTTACCGGCTGTCGGTAAGCGGCGACAAGCTGCGCCCTGAAGTCGACGTCCAGACATACTTCCGCGACGAGTCTGTCAATATCGACGAATCGTCGGTGGAGACCACCCACAAGCGCAACGGCGACATGGCGGCCACCGACGGCCACGCCGCCGGGGGCAGATGCGCAATAAAGGAGATAAGTTAGCCATAATGGATTTTAGTTGATAGATGCAATAGAGATCTGATTAAGCAAGTCGTCTTAAGGCGTTAAGACTTTTCACATCATGATTTTGACGATGTCACGTCGGGAGACGGGATGTCAGCAGGTGCGCCCGTGGCAATTGCCGGGCGCACCTGTTGCTTTATGCAACGAGGGCCGCGGGCTGCACAAACAGCGCCCGCGGCCGTCGGACGTCGGCGCGGCAGCAAGCTCCGACAGCGCGGGCAAGGGCTGCCACGGCGCGGCGCGGCGGTATGCCACGGGCGCCGGCGCACCTGTGACAGGGCCGTCACTGGCCGCCGAGCCGCCCGAAGTATTCTATCACCTCCTCCCAGGTCTTGAACGCATCCGACCCGAAGTCGATGCGGGTGCCCATGAACGAGGCCGAGCCTCCGTCGGCACTGGCGTCGATAAGGTAGTCGCCATAGAGCAGGTCTTTGCGGTTGGTGAACACGATGTGGCGGAACGAGGGCACGCCGACGGTCTCGAACACCCACTGCGACACACGCCCGGCATAGCCGCCGTCGGCCGGTGGCAACGCCCCGACGAAATAAACGTCGTACCACTCGAGCAAGAAGCGCACGGCCTTTACCACGCTTGACAGCGGGTGCCAGTCGTGCTCCATGGTCTGCTCTATGCCTATGTACACGATGTTGCGCTGCCGCCGGCGCTGGCGGTCGTCAATCCACTGCACCACAGGCAGCACCGAGTGGAGCAATATGCTGTCGTTCATGCGGTGCTCGCCGTGGAAGCGCAGCGCATTGGCATAGTGAGAGGCAAACAAGTCGTAGGTGTGCACCACGGGATCTTCTATCCCGAAGAGCCCCCAGACGCGCCCCTGGTCGCCGGCAACGGGCCCGGTGAAGCAGCGTTCGGTAGTCTCACGGTACTCTTCCTGCAACTGCTTGGTCATCATAAACTCCTTCATGCCGTCGGCGCGGGGGTTGAGAAACGTCACCTTGCCGAGCATGCCGTTCTTCAGTATGGTCTCGCCCATCCTGAAAGCGGGGTTCACCAATATGCGGTCGAAGCCGTAGAGCATCTCTGCATACATGCCTCCCATCGACGTGCCGACAACGAGGTCGGGCCTCTCGGAGTCGCAAACGCTGTGCAGCAAGTCCATGGCCTCGGCCGGATGTATGGGCAGGTCGGGGGCCACAACCACGGCCCCGGGCAGCAACTCGCGCAGCCGGGCCACTGTGCCCGACAGGCCCGACGATGCGAAACCGTGGACATATAGTATTTTCTTGCCCGACATGACGTCGGGAAACGACTTAATGTATGCGTTATCCATATCCTTTTGTTTATGCTGTTCGGTTCTTGGCGGAAGCGGGCCGGGGCGGCATGCCCTTCCGGGGGCACAGCCGCCGGGGCTCCTACCGGCGTGCAAAGTTACGCCAAAATAGACTAACGGCCAACAAACCACAACCTATAAATTATGCTATCAGCACCATTACATCTGTTAAACCATATTAACCATGACTGACAAAAAGAACGGAATGCTGTAATTTTGCAGCCAAACAAGACAACAACCAGAGCATGACAAAAGACGACTTACGCAGTTTCTACACCGCCAACGCCAACGCCCTGGCTGCAGACATCAGCCGGCTGAAACGCAAAAACGGACTGTTTCTGGGCACAGAACTGTTCACGTTCATCGCAGCCATCTGCTCGGTGGCGGCCTATACCGTGTGGGGCGGATGGGCATGGCCGGCCCTGGCGGCCGCCATGCTGGCCGCATACATTGTGACACGGAGGCGCGACGTGGCCAACGGCCGGCTCATAGAGAAGCAGGAAAGCCGCCACGAAGCATACTGCAACGAACTGAAATACCTGCAGGGCGACTTCTCGGCATTCGACGACGGCAGCCGCTACGCCGACACGAAGCATCCGTTCACCTACGACATGGACATCTTCGGGCCCCTCTCGCTGTACAATCGCATATGCCGCACCGTGACAAGCGGAGGCGCCGACTGCCTGGCACGGCATCTGTCAACCATCGACACCGCCGACCCGGATAAGGCCAAAGCCACGGCCGACAGGCGGCGACAGGCCATAAGCAGGCTGGCCGCAATGGAGCCGCTGCGCACGGAGTTCATGGCCCACAGGCGCCACGGGCACATCGACACGCCTGCGGTGAAAGAGGCACTCAACCAAGCCCGCAACATGGCCATACCGCGGTTTGCGCTCTCGCCGGTGGCCGCGGCAGTGGCGTGGATGGCCATCGCGGGGTTCATGGCCACCATACTGATGGCCGCCACCACCGACATGGAGGCCGGGGTGCCCATAACCTGGGGCGTGACACAGTTCGCACTGGTCTACCTCGTGTGCTCCAAGCCACTGCGACTGATAAGCAAGGCGGTGAACAACCTGCACAAACAACTCAAGGCCTACGCCGAGCTCACCGAACTGACGGCAACAACCGAGCTGCGCGAAATGGTCATGACATACGACGGCAACGGCAACGGCGCACCCGATGCCCACAGCGCCAGGCAGTCGTTCCGTGAGCTGCAGGCAATGCTCGACGGCCTCGACAGGCGGGCAAACGTGCTTGGACTAATAGCATTCGACACATTGCTGCTCAGCGACTTCTTCCTCGTAAGGCGCTTCCTGGGCTGGCAACGGCGCCACATGAGGCACACCGAGCAGTGGATAGACGCCGTTAGCGAACTCGACGCGCTCGTAAGCATGGCCACATTCAGCTACAACGAACCGGCGGCAACCACCGCCCTGATAAGCAGCAAGCCCGGGGTGAGCCTCGAGGCAAAGGCCATCTGGCACCCTTTCCTGGGCGAGAAGGCCGTGTGCAACGACTTCAGCATAGCCGAGAAGAACTACTATATCGTCACAGGAGCCAACATGGCAGGCAAGAGTACCTTCCTCCGCTCAATCGGGGTGAACTACATCCTGGCCATGAACGGCATGCCGGTGTTCGCCAAGTCGATGCGCACAACGGTGTTCAACCTGTTCTGCAGCATGCGCACAAGCGACGACCTGAGCCACGGAATAAGCTACTTCAACGCCGAACTGCTGCGCCTGAAACAGCTCATCAGCTGTTGCAAGCAGTCGGAACACACGCTGATAATACTCGACGAGATTCTCAAGGGCACCAATTCGCTCGACAAACTGAACGGCTCGCGGATGTTCCTGAAAGCAATCTCGACGCTACCCGTAAGCGGGGTGATTGCCACCCACGACCTCGAACTGTCGAAAATGGCCGACGAAAAGCCGCAAACGTTCCACAACTGGTGCTTCGAGATAGGGCTCGCCGACAAGATAACATATACCTATAAGATAACCCCGGGAGTGGCAAGAAACCAAAACGCAACATTCCTATTGGGCAATATAATTGCAGAAATAGGAAATAATTGATTTAAATCAAGAAAACATTAGAGTCTACCGAAATAAGTTCGGCCGGCATTGCGCAATGGAAACAAAAAGCTATCTTTGCGGAAAGTGTTTTTCATAGTATTAGATTTAAGGTTTAAAAGATTTGGGGCTCGGCGGAGCCCCTTTTTTTATCGCCAGGCGAAACGGCCGCCACAGCACACTGACGGCAAAGCCCCGACATTGCAAAGTTTGGCTTGCAAAAGGCCGCCGAAAGCAAAGAGTAATGCAAATTAATGAAAAAGAAACGTTACCGTCACACGAAAACAGATGCAAAACTTTGGGAGTGCAAAATTAAAATGGTAACTTTGCGGTCAGAAAAGAAAAAGGATACACTCAATCAAACAATAAAATTATGGTAAACTACAAGTCTTTAGGTCTCGTGAACACACGCGAGATGTTTAAGAGAGCCATCAATGGCGGATGGGCTGTGCCCGCATTCAACTTCAACAACCTCGAGCAGCTGCAGGCCATTATCAAGGCAACGTCAGAACTGAAGTCGCCTGTTATCCTGCAAGTGTCAAAGGGAGCGCGCAACTACGCCAACCAGACGCTGCTTCGCTACATGGCCGAGGGTGCCGTTGAATATGCAAAAGAGCTTGGCTGCAATCACCCCGAGATAGCACTGCACCTTGACCATGGCGACAGCTTCGAGCTTTGCAAGAACTGCGTTGACATGGGTTTCTCGTCGGTAATGATAGACGGTTCGTCACTGCCTTACGACGAAAACGTAGCCCTCACGAAGCAAGTTGTAGACTATGCCCACCAGTATGACGTTACCGTCGAGGGCGAGCTGGGCGTGCTTGCAGGCGTTGAGGACGAAGTTGCATCCGAGGTTTCGCATTACACCAAGCCCGAAGAGGTGATTGACTTTACGACAAAGACCGGCGTTGACTCGCTGGCCATCTCCATAGGCACATCACACGGCGCCTACAAGTTTAAGCCGGAGCAGTGCACCCGCGACCCGAAGACAGGCCGCCTGGTGCCCCCGCCATTGGCATTCGACGTGCTCGACGAGATAATGCAGAAGCTGCCCGGATTCCCCATCGTGCTCCACGGCTCTTCATCTGTGCCCCAGGAGTATGTTGACATGATCAACCAGTACGGCGGCAAGCTGCCCGACGCTGTCGGAATACCCGAGGAGCAGTTGCGCAAGGCAGCCAACAGCGCTGTCTGCAAGATTAACATCGACTCCGACTCTCGCCTTGCCTTCACCGCAGCAGTGCGCAAGACTTTGGCCGAGAAGCCCGCAGAGTTTGACCCGCGCAAGTACTGCGGACCGGCTCGCGACCTCATGGAGGAAATGTACAAGCACAAGATTCTCGACGTGCTCGGCAGCGACAACAAGCTGGCACAACTCGACTGACACATGCAACGGGGCCATGCCCCACTGCCATAAGGAGGCGGAACACCACTGCAGTGGCGTTCCGCCTCTATTGTTTCGGGCTGGGTCGGCCCAGCGAACAAACGCAAGCGCACAGTGGCCCGACCCCTGCGGCAGCGACGCCTGCAATCCGCCGACGCACAGCCCCGGCCGCAAGGCCTGGCCAAAGAGGCCAAACGGGAACGCCAAACGGCCCGTTCCGGACTGCAAGACCGGTTGTTTTGCAATCCGAAACGGGCCGTTTGGCGAACTCACTGAGACTCAGATACTTATCATTGGAATATTTCCGAGAAACAAACACGCCCGGAAATGAATCGCCACAAAAACGCCCCAAAGCTGAAAAGACGCCGCACGGAGAGCCGTCAGGAGATTGCCCCCCAGTTTATTTCGTTTCTGCGGAGCTCGCGCAAGCGGCTCCACAACAGTGCGTAGCGCTCCTTGCCACACTCCGGGTCGTCGTCGATGATGCGGCGTGCCTCGTCGCGCGCCATCTGCACGAGCTGCCCATCGCGCGCAATGTCGGCAATCTTAAGGTCGAAAGCCATGCCACTCTGCTGCGTTCCCTCAAGGTCGCCGGGGCCGCGGAGCTTGAGGTCGGCCTCTGCGATGCGGAACCCGTCGGTCGTATCGCACATGATGTCGATGCGCTTTCGCGTGTCGTCGCTCAGCTTGTTGGGGGTGACCAGGATGCAGTACGACTGGTCGGCCCCGCGGCCTACGCGCCCCCGCAACTGGTGTAGCTGCGACAAGCCGAAGCGCTGTGCGTCGAGTATGACCATCACCGACGCATTGGGCACGTTCACCCCCACCTCTATCACCGTCGTGGCCACGAGTATCTGTGTCTCGCCATTGACGAAACGCTGCATCTCGGCATCCTTCTCGGCCGGCTTCATCCTGCCGTGCACCTTGCTCAGCCTGAACTCGGGAAAGGCCTGGCTGAGCACCTCGAACCCCTCTTCAAGGTTGCGCAGGTCGCTCTTCTCGCTCTCCTCGATGAGCGGGAACACTATGTATGCCTGCCGCCCGAGCCTTATCTGCCGGCGGATGCTGTCGTAGAGGGCCGTCAGCCGGGTGTCGTAGACGTGCTGCGTGAGCACAGGCTTGCGCCCGGGCGGCAGCTCGTCGATGACGCTCACGTCGAGGTCGCCGTAGAGAGTCATGGCCAGCGTGCGCGGTATGGGCGTGGCCGTCATGACAAGTATGTGTGGCGGGTTGGCGCTCTTGCCCCAAAGCTTGGCCCTCTGCGCCACCCCGAAGCGGTGCTGCTCGTCGACCACGACGAAACCGAGGCGCGCAAAGTGAACCGAATCTTCGATAATGGCATGCGTCCCCACCAAAATGTCGATTCTGCCCTCGGCCAGCGCCCCGAGCACATCGCGGCGCTGCCGCCCCTTGACCATGCCCGTGAGAAGCTCCACGCGCAACGGCATGTCGCCGAGAAAACTACGTATGGTTGCCAGGTGCTGCTCGGCCAATATCTCCGTAGGCGCCATGATGCACGCCTGGTAGCCGTTGTCGACGGCCAGCAGCATTGACATGAGCGCCACGAGCGTCTTGCCCGAGCCCACGTCGCCCTGCAAGAGGCGGTTCATCTGGCGGCCCGAGCCCACGTCGCGGCGTATCTCGCGGATGACGCGCTTCTGCGCCTCGGTGAGCGGGAACGGCAGGTAATGGCTGTAGAACGTGTTGAAGCATTCGCCCACACTGGGGAACACGTAGCCCCGGTACTTGCGTCTCTGGTCGCTGGCATAGCGCACTATGCCCAGCTGGACGTAGAAAAGCTCTTCAAACTTGAGCCTGGCGCGGGCCCGTTCAAGCTCGCGCGCGTCTTTCGGATAGTGTATTGTGCGCAGGGCTTCGTCGCGCCCCATCATGTGGAGACGGGCCACCATCTCGTCGGTCAGCGTCTCGGCCAGGGGCTCTTTCATACGCTCGACGAGGCTCTTGGTGAGCCGTTCGATGGCACGCGAAGTCAGCCCGGCCTTCTTCATCTTCTCCGTAGTAGAGTAATATGGCTGCAGCCCCATTGCCGAAAGCTCCAGTGTGTCGGCCTGGTCGATGTCGGGGTGCACCACGTTGATGCGCCCGTTGAACACCGTTGGCTTGCCGAAGACGATGTACATCGTGCCGGGCCGGTATGCCTTCTTGGCATACTTGCCTCCGTTGAACCACGTAAGGTCCATCACAGACGTGCCGTCTGAGAAATGCGCGACCACGCGCTCCTTGCGCGGCCCCATCTCGAAGGTCTCGTAACTCAGTATCCGGCCGCGCACCTGCACATAGGGCATGTCGCCCGTAAGCTCGCTGATGGCGTACAGGCGGCTGCGGTCTACATATTTATAAGGGTAATACTGGAGCAGGTCGCCGTAGGTGCTGATGCCCAGCTCCTGGCTGAGTATCTTCTTGCGCGACGGGCCCACGCCCGGCAGGAACTGTATGTCTTGGGTCAGTATGTCTGGCACGGCTGCAATCTATGGTGCTGGTTGCGTCACTCCCTCCGCCGCCCCGGCCTGCCTGCCGAGCAGCGCCTCGGCCACGGCAAGGTCGAACGGGGTAGTAATCTTAATGTTCTCGCGGTTGCCTTCGACGAGCGTCACCTCGTGGCCGGCAGCCTCGACCACCGACGCATCGTCTGTGAAAGCCTCACGGTAGGGCTGTGCATAGGCATCCTTTAGCAACGATGCCTCGAACACCTGGGGCGTCTGCACCAGCCGATAGTCGCCTCTGGGCACGGTATGGCCGCCCACGTGGCGCAGCGTCTCGACCACGGGCGTGACCGGTATGGCAGCCCCGCTGGTGCGGGCCGCACTGTAGCAGGCCCTGATGGTGGCCACCGAGGCAAACGGGCGCACACCGTCGTGCACGCCGACCATGCCCCGCGCTCCGTCGGGCACGAGCCCAAGGCCGTTGCGTACGGAATGGAAACGCGTCTCACCCCCGGCCGCCACGAGGCAGTCGGCACCGAAACCGTAGTCGCGGCACAGCCCACCCCAATAGTCCTGTTGCTCGCGGGGCAGCACGAGGATGACCGTCACGCCGGGCAAAGCCTCGCGGAAGCGGGCGATGGTGTGCATCAGCACCGGCCTGCCGCCTACGGAGATGAACTGCTTGGGCAGGGGGGCGCCCATGCGCAACCCCTTGCCCCCGGCCACTATTATGGCATAATCGTCGGTCACTTCGCCTCCATCAGCTGAGTGTAAATCATGCCGTCGCGCACGGCCTTGGTTGCTTCGGCACCCACAAACTGCTCGAGCAGCGCATAGCTGAAAGGCAGTACGGCGGCCGGTCCGCGCCCTGTGGTGATGTTGCCGTCGACGGTGCAGAGGTCGGCCGTGTAGGTTGCGCCGGTCAGATACTTCTCAAACCCGGGGTAGCACGTGGCCTTTTTGCCATTGAGCAGCCCGAGCCCGCCGAGCACCAACGGCGCAGCGCAGATGGCGGCGATGCGCCCTCCGCGCTCGTTTTGCCCTACAAGCGCCTTGCGCAAGCCCTCATGCTCGTTGAGGTTTGTTGCCCCTGGCAGCCCACCAGGGAGCAAGAGCAGGTCGGCCGAAGCCAGGTCGGCGTCTTCAAAAAGCAGGTCTGCCTTGATTGCCACTCCGTGAGCCGACTCCACGAGCAGGTCGCCCGTGACGCTCACCGTCTTTATTTCCACTCCGCCACGGCGCAAGATGTCCACCGGGGCGAGGGCTTCCACTTCCTCGAAGCCCGTTGCAAGAAATTCGTAAACCATGGTTCCAAATGTTAGTCGTTTGTTATTGTAGCTGCCATATCGCACACGGCGCAGGCTCACCGGCCTATCGCCCGCCTGTACATGGCAATCGTTTCATGAAGCCCGAGGTAGAGCGCGTCGCATATAATGGCATGCCCTATGCTCACTTCATCCACCCATGGTATGCGCTCATGGAAGAAATGAAGGTTCTGCAGGCTCAGGTCGTGACCCGCATTGAGGCCGAGCCCTATGCGGCGGGCCTCCTCGGCGGCAGCCACGAAAGGTGCTATGGCCGCCTCGCGGTCGCGCTCGTAGCCGGCGGCATAGGGCTCGGTGTAGAGCTCCACGCGGTCGGCGCCGCACTCCTTGGCGTAGCCCACCATCTCGACCGAGGGGTCGACGAATATCGACGTGCGTATGCCTGCCTCGCGGAATCGGCCCACCACGTCGGTGAGGAACGCGCGGTTGGCCTTGGTGTCCCATCCGTGGTTCGACGTTATCTGGTCTTCTGCATCGGGTACGAGCGTCACCTGCGTCGGCTTGACCTCGAGAACAAGGTCTATGTATCGGTCGATGGGGTTGCCCTCGATGTTGAGTTCTGTTGTTATCTGCGGCCTTATTGCCCTCACGTCGGCATACCTTATGTGCCGTTCGTCGGGCCTTGGGTGTACGGTGATGCCGTCGGCGCCGAACATCTCGCAGTCGGCAGCCACCCTGAGAACGTCGGGATGGTTGCCGCCCCGTGCGTTGCGCAGTGTGGCCACCTTGTTAATGTTAACGCTTAATTTAGTCATCTGTAAGCAATTAAATGTCTCATTGCAATGCCATTTTCGCGATAATTGTGTATTTTTGCATACGTTTTGCGTGGCATTCTCAACCGCAAAAATACTAAATGTTTACCAAATAACGACATTTGGCATGGCTAAAGATATATAAAAAGACGATTTTGCATGACATCACACAGACTTAAGTTCGCCATCTTCGGCAATGTGTTCCAGCCCAAGAAGTCGGCATCAATAACCCGATTGCTTACCTGCCTTTCGCAAAACGGGGCCGAGGTGTCGATGGATTCGGCCTTCTACGACTTCATACAGCGCAGCGGCTGCAGCGCCCAGGGGGTGGCACGGGTTTTCGACGATGGCGATTTCGACGCCGACTTCGTGATATCCATGGGCGGCGACGGCACGTTCCTGAAAGCCGCGGCGCGCGTCGGGACGAAGCAGATACCCATCGTTGGGGTCAACATGGGTAGGCTGGGCTTCCTTGCCGACGTAACCCCTTGCGACATCGAAGCCTGCATAAAGGCGCTGCACAGGGGCGAGTTTACCATTGAAGACAGGGGCGCCCTGACGGTCGAGGCCGACGGATGGGAGCCCTCCGGGCCTTCGTGCGCGCTCAACGACGTGGCCATACTCAAGCGCGACGACGCCTCGATGATATCAATCCGCGCCGAAATCAACGGCGAGTTCCTTACCACCTACCAGGCCGACGGCCTCATAGTGAGCACCCCCACCGGCTCCACCGCCTACTCGCTGAGCAACGGCGGGCCCATAATAGTGCCGGGCACGCCCGTGTTTGCCATCACCGCCGTGGCTCCCCACAGCCTGAACACGCGCCCAATAGTGATATCCGACGACTCGGTGGTGAGGCTTTGCGTGGAGAGCAGGAGCCATAACTTCCTGATAGCCATCGACGGACGGTCGGAGAAATGCGCCGAGAGCGTCAGCATAACGCTGCGCAAGGCACCCTACAAAGTGAGGATTGTCAAGCGCCCGGGCGCCAGTTACTTCGACACACTGCGCGAGAAGATGATGTGGGGTGCCGACGGACGCGAATGAACGGGCGGCCGGGAGCACCCGCCGCCTATGCCCGCAAGGGCCCACAAAGCACCAATCTAAAAGGATGAAAAAGATAAAAGAAATACTGAGGCTGCAGAAGTCGCCTTACAGCGTGGGCCAGCTATCCGGCTGGCTGTGGCGGGCCCTGAGGGGCAACAGGCTGCAGGCCGCGCTCAATGCTGCCGTAGGCCTGGCCTCGGTGGCCGTGAGCCTGGCTGCCGTGTGGGCCGTGCAGCGCGCCATCGACATTGCCGCCGGCGCGCAACAAGGCTCGCTCTACTGGGCCGTGGGGCTAATGGCCTTGTTCACGGCATGCGAGTTCGGGCTCGGCATAGCGCGCGTATGGATAAAGAACATTCTCGGGATAAAGGCGCAGAACCACATGCAGCAGCAAATGCTCGACAGGCTGCTGCGCTCCGAATGGCGCGGCCGGGAGCGCTATCACAGCGGCGACGTGATCAACAGACTTGAGCAAGACGTGGCCACTGTCGTCACGTTTGTCACCGAGACGCTGCCGGGGGCTCTGTCGGTGGCGGCCATGTTCACCGGCGCCTTTGCCTACCTGCTGCGCATGGACGCCGTGCTGGCCATAATCACCGTGGCCATGCTGCCCGTGTTCATGCTTGCAAGCAGGATATACATCACGCGGATGCGCAAGCTCACCAGGAGGGTAAGGCGCAGCGACAGCCGCGTGCAAAGCCTGCTGCAGGAGACAGTGCAGAACCGCATGCTGATAAAGACGCTCGAGTGCGACAGCCACATCGTGAGCCGGCTCGACTCAACCCAAAGCGTGCTGCGACGCCACGTGCGACGCCGCACGGCCTTCTCGGTGATGTCGAACCTGCTGCTCAACTCAGGGTTCTCGCTGGGTTACCTCGTGGCTTTCCTATGGAGCGCGCTGCGGTTGCAGCAAGGCACGCTGACGTTTGGGGGCATGACGGCATTCCTGCAACTGGTCTACAGGATACAGTCGCCGGCACGCGACCTCACAAGGCTGGCCCCGGCGTTCGTCGCAGTGTTCACCGCGGCCGAACGGCTGATGGAGCTCGAGGAGATGCCACAGGAGGAACACTCGGGCGGCAAGCCCATGGGCGCCCCATGCGGGGTGAGGCTGGAAGGGGTGAGCTACGCCTACGACGACGGCAAGGACAACGTGATTGACAAACTGTCGTTCGACTTCCGACCCGGCACATGCACCGCAATACTCGGCGAGACGGGCGCCGGCAAGACCACCCTAATACGACTGATACTCGCTCTAATACGGCCTACGGCGGGCAGCATCGCCATATACAATGCCGACGAGAGCCGCGAAGTGTCGCCGGCCGACAGGTGCAACTTTGTGTATGTGCCCCAGGGCAATACCCTGCTGAGCGGAACGGTGCGCACAAACCTGCGGCTGGCCGCCCCCGCCGCATCGGAACAAGACATGCTCGAGGCCTTGCACACGGCTTGCGCCGACTTTGTGGAGGAGCTGCCCGACGGGCTCGACACCAAGGTTGCGGAGGGAGGAGGGGGCCTGAGCGAAGGCCAGGCGCAGCGGATAGCCATAGCCAGGGCCCTGCTCAGGGGGCGGAGCGTAATGCTATTCGACGAGGCCACGAGCGCACTCGACCCCGCCACCGAGAAGCAACTGCTCGAAAACATTCTCTGCAACCGCGACAAGACGGTGATATTCATCACCCACCGGCCCGCCGTAATGGACTACTGCGACCAGACGCTGCGCCTGACATGACCGCAGGAAAGGCCATGCACCCACGGCACCGGGCCGCGGCATGGAGGCCGCACCGCCATGACTGAATGTTGACACCGAGCAGGGGCCGCGGCCAAATGGGCCGTACGGGCCTGCGATACGGGCTGTTTCACGACGCCAAAAGGGCCGTCTTGCAGTGCAAGACGGCCCTTTTGGCAAACATGTCCCAAGCAAACTTGCAACGCGCTGGGCTGCAGCCGGTTGCGCCCCTCGGCCATACGAACTGAAAAAAAGCTACATCACAACGTGAGCCGCGGCGCCTCACGGCATGGCAGAGGCATGGGGTTGCCGTCACTTGCCCTTGGCCATGTAGTTGCGTTCCGACTTTATGGAAATGCTGCTGCCACTCTTTGTAAACGTGAGCTGCTCCATCTTGATGGCCTGGTTTGAGTGGTCGAATATCTTGCCAGGGTCGAACGTGCGGCCGTTGATGCGGCACTCGAAGTGCAGGTGCTCGGTGGTGGCACGCCCGGTGCGACCGGTCAGGGCTATCACCTGCCCTGCCTTAACCACGTCGCCCTTCTTGACCAGGTTCTTGGAGTTGTGGCTGTAGCAAGTCTCAATGCCGTTGGCATGGCGTATCTTGATATAGTTTCCATAGGCATAATATCGCTGCGACATGGTGACCACGCCGTCGAAGGCGGCCAGAATCTTGTCGTGGGGCGTCGTCTTCAGGTCGACCCCGCTGTGCATCCTGCCTCCCCTGCGGCCGTATCGGCTTATCACCTTTGCACCGGGAAGGGGGTAGCACCACTCTCCGGGGTTCAGCGTGGCCAGGTTGACGGTAAAGCGGTTGCCGCCGGCGAATGGGTTTGCTGTGTACGACTCCACCTTGCGCTCGACTGCCTTGCGCTCCGCAAGCGCCTTCTGCTCGCTGTCCGGGTGGGTCACCGTAAGGCTTACGCGCTCTCCGTCCTTCCGGCACATGATGGTCTGGCGCAGCAGCCTGTGGCTCTCTACGCTCAAGATGGTGGCCGGGTTGATGCGCCCGCCATTCACCATTATGGCAAACGAGCAGAAGCCCTGGTCGCCGCGAGCGCCTACAATGGCTATGGTCTGCCCGGCCTTCACCCTCTGGCCCACCTTCACGAGGTTCTGTGCGTTGTGACCATAGACCGTTTCAAGTCCATTGTCATGACGCACCACAATCACATTGCCGTGCTTTGGGTGGTGCCTTGACAGGCGTACCGTGCCGCCGAACATCGCCTTTACGGCGTCGCCGCGCTTAGTTGATATCTCAAGGGTGTTGTCATCGGTCAGCCTGGCCTTGCCAACGGGCAAGGGGAAGCTGTAGTCTGACGGACGCGCCGCGGCAAAATCGACGGTGAAGGCGTCCGAACGGGCAAACAGGCCCGGTGTAGAAATGCTTATCTGCTGCTGCTCCAGCGGCGTAAACCCGTCTTTGGTGGCCGAGGTAAGCGTCACGAGGGCCACTGCCGAAACAAGCAGGTGCTTCATCTTCATTGCTATTCCATGTTATTGGTTCATTGGCTTTTGTCTATCATTATCCCGGTGAATATCCTGCCCGACGCCGTTCCAAGGCGGCGCGCGGAGAAATAGTCATCGGCATGAGAGTAGGTGCAGGGGCCCTCGACGCTGACCGACGCGGGCTGCAACCCGGCAAGGCACAATTCGATGCGGTTGCATTCCCACAGGTCTATGTGCCACTTGCCGTGGCGGCGGGCCACCTTGTCCATGTCGAAACCGGCGTCGGCAAACAGCCCGTACACCTCGTCGCCCACCTCGAAATGCTCGAGCGAGATGCCCGGGCCTATGCAAGCCCGCAGCGCCGACGGCTCGGTGTGGTATGCAGCCGCCATGGCTGCCACGGCACGCGCGGCTATGTGGGCCACCGTGCCGCGCCATCCGGCATGCACGGCGCAGCAGGCGCGGTGGCACGGGTCGTAAAGGAGGATGGGCATGCAGTCGGCCGTTGACACACCAACGCAAACGCGCTCGACGTCGGTCATCACGGCATCGACACCCTCGAGCAGCATTTTCCGCGTAGACGGCGGCAGGGCCATGAACTCGCCGGCTATCTGCCTCACTTCCACCCCGTGGGTCTGGTGCGGCATTACCAGCCGTTCTTCGCCGATGCCGAGCTCGCGGCACAGCAGGCCGCGGTTGTTTGCCACGGCCAGTGGGTCGTCGCCGCAATACTCGTTCACGTTGAACGAACCGTGGTTGCCATGGCTGTAGCCGCCGTGGCGCGTGGTGCTGAAGGCAACCACGCCTTCACCGAGGCTGTAGCGGCGCAATGTGGGCTCAGGGGTTGCCGTCGTCTTCGTATTCATACTCGAAGTCGTCGTAGTCCTCAATGTCTTCAACGTCGTCGTCGCCGTCGTCATCCCCGAAGCCCTCGTCGTCGTCTTCGCCCTCGGCCGCCAGCTCGGCAATGAAGGCGCTCATGTCCTTGTCGCGGTGCACAAGGGTCTCTTCGGCCGTTATTTCCTTCAGCTTGTTGCTCTCGCTGTTGAGCTCCCGCCACAGCACGTCCTTGAGGTCGTCGAGCCCCATGTGCGCCACTGCCGAGATGAACACCACGGGTATGTCGTCGGGCACGGTCTCGCGCAACATCTCTATGAGCTCCGCGTCGAGCAGGTCGGCCTTGGTCACGGCCAGCACACGATGCTTGTCGAGCATCTCCGGGTTGAAATTGCGCAGTTCGTTGAGCAGTATCTCATACTCGCGCTTTATGTCGTCGGTGTCGCCCGGCACCATGAAGAGCAGCAGCGAGTTGCGCTCTATGTGGCGCAAAAAGCGCAACCCGAGGCCGCGCCCTTCGCTCGCGCCCTCGATGATGCCCGGAATGTCGGCCATGACAAACGACTGGCGGTCGCGATACTCCACTATTCCCAACGACGGTTCGAGCGTGGTAAACGGGTAGTTGGCTATTTTGGGGCGCGCGCTCGACAGCGCCGACAGCAGGGTTGACTTGCCGGCATTGGGGAAACCGACCAAGCCCACGTCGGCCAACAGCTTGAGCTCGAGTATGACGGTCATCTCCTGCATGGGCTCGCCGGGCTGGGCAAAGCGCGGAGCCTGGTTGGTGGCGGTGCGGAACTGGTAATTGCCCAAGCCTCCGCGGCCGCCCTTGAGCAGCATTACCACCTGCCCGTCGCGCGCAACGTCGCAGATGTACTTGCCGGTCTCGGCGTTGTAAGCCACGGTACCGCACGGCACGTCGATGTAAACATCTTTGCCGTCGGTGCCATGGCATTTGTCTCGCCCGCCATTGCCGCCGTGCCCGGCGCGTATATGGCGGTCATAGCGCAGGTGAAGCAGCGTCCAATAGTTATGGTTGCCGCGCAGGTATACATTGCCGCCACGCCCTCCGTCACCTCCGTCAGGCCCTCCGTTGGGCTGGTACTTGGCCCGGCGCAGGTGCATCGAGCCCCTGCCGCCCTTGCCGGAGCGGCAGTATATCTTCACGTAGTCTACAAAGTTGGATGCTGCCATCTACATCAGTTTATGTTGTCAACGACCTCGCAGATGTCCTTGAAAATCCTGTCAAGCTCACCGAGGCCATCGATGTGGTTGTGTATTCCTTCTTTCTCATACCAGTCTATCAGCGGCGACGTCTGGTTGTGGTAAACGTCGAGGCGCTTCTTTATGGTCTCCTCGTTGTCGTCAGAGCGCCCGCTCTCCTGGCCTCTCTTTATGAGTCGCTTCATGAGCTCTGCCTCGGGCACGTCGAGTTCAATCATAGCCGCCACGGCATGGCCGCGCTCCGCAAGCATGGCCTTGAGCGCCTCGGCCTGTGCTATGGTGCGTGGGAACCCGTCGAAGATGACTCCCGCGTGGTCGGCGCCGAAGCCGTCGTAAACGCTTGCCAGTATGCTCACCATCAGTTCGTCGGGTATCAGCTGTCCGTTGTCAATGTAACCCTTGGCTGTCTTGCCCAGCTCGGTGCCGTTCTTTATCTCATTGCGCAGCACATCGCCGGTTGAGATGTGACCGAAACCATACTTCTTTATGAGCAGGTCGCTCTGTGTTCCCTTGCCGGATCCCGGCGCTCCGAATATCACAATATTCTTCATCGTAAGTCTTGTTTTGTCTATTGTTTGTATGAAACGTATACTGTCTAACTATTGTCCCTCCGCAGCCACAGCCCCGATGGGCGCGCGCCGCATGTCGGAACAAGCCGAAGGACACCCACGCCGTCAGTCGTTCTTCAGCGTATATATGTCTTTCAGCTGCCTGCCCTGCTGGTCATAGTCCAGCCCGTAGCCCAAGATGAAGTCGTTGGGAATCCTGAAAGCCACGTAGTCTATGGTCAATGGCACCTTCAGCCTGTCGGGCTTTAGCAGCAGGGTGCATATGTGCACAGACGCGGGGTTGCGCGTGCCGATGCTCTCTATCATCCTCTTCATGGTGAGTCCGCTCTCAACTATGTCCTCGACAATGATTACCGTGCGCCCCGACAAGTTCTCGTTGATGCCGATAACCTCTTTCACCGTGCCGCTCGAAGTGACGCCCTGGTAAGACGCAAGCTTCACAAACGATATCTCGCAGGGTATGGTTATCTCTCTCATCAGGTCGGCAGCGAAAATAAAAGCGCCGTTGAGCACTGCCAGCAACAGCGGGTTCTTGCCCGCCATGTCGCGGTTTATCTGTTCTGCAACGGCTTTAACGCGCTGCTTAATCTCGGCCTCAGATATTGAAGTCTCAAACAGTTTGTCTTGGATTTTGACTACACTCATGCTTCGTTTTTAGAAATTTTGAGGCAAAATTACTAAAATTCTGCCAAAGACTACGCAGCGGTTAGCATTAATTTTGTATTTTTGCACGTATGAAGATTTTCACTAGTGCTCAGATACATGAGCTTGACAAATACACAATAGAGCACGAGCCGATAGATTCCATCAACCTCATGGAGCGCGCGGCAAAGGCAATTGCGCGCTCGATAGCCGAAGAATGGAGCACGGCGACGCCTGTTGTGGTATTCGCAGGCCCTGGGAACAATGGCGGCGACGCCCTTGCCGTGGCCAGGCTTCTGGCCGAGCAAGGCTATGGTGTGTCTGCATTTTTATTCAACATCACCGGGCATCTGTCGGCCGATTGCGCCGCAAACAAGGACAGGCTCGTTTCCGTCAAGAAAATACAGCAGTTCATTGAAGTGAAGCAAGAGTTCGACCCGCCCCACCTCGACGCCGGCACCCTGGTGGTCGACGGGCTGTTTGGCTCCGGGCTCAACAAGCCACTGGCCGGCGGTTTCGCCTCGCTGGTAAAGTATATCAACGCTTCCCCGGCCAGCGTGGTGAGCATCGACGTGCCGTCGGGGCTGATGGCCGAGGACAACACCTACAACGTGAGGGCCAACACCATACATGCCGACCTGACGCTGACGCTCCAACAGCCCAAGCTGTCGTTCCTTTTCGCAGAGAACCAGCACTACATCGGAAGGCTGAAAGTGCTCGACATACGCATCAGCGAGGAAGGCATGGCAAAGACAGACGCCCGCTACCACATAGTAGACGAGAACGAAGTGCGCCCCCTGCTGAAGAAGCGCAGCGACTTCGCCCACAAGGGAAGCATGGGCAACGCCCTGCTTGTGGCAGGCAGCTACGGCATGGGCGGCGCCGCCGTGCTGGCAGCACGGGCTTGCCTGAGGGCTGGCGTGGGCAAAGTGACGGTGCACTCGCCAAAGTGCAACAGCCTTGTTCTGCAGATATCTGTGCCCGAAGCCGTGGTGCAGCTCGACCAGGAAGAGACAGTGTTCTCGGAGCCTGTCGACGCCGAAGACTACACCGCGCTGGGCATAGGCCCCGGCCTTGGGCAGAGCGAGACCACTGCCATTGCGCTCATAGCGCAGCTGCGGCGCACCCAATGCCCCATCGTGGCCGACGCCGACGCGCTAAACATACTGGCCAACCACCGCGCATGGCTGCAACAGTTGCCCAAGGGCATAATACTGACACCCCACCCCAAGGAGTTCGACCGCATCAACGGGCACTGCGCCGACAGCTACGAAAGGCTGTCGAGGGCGTGCGACATGGCCGAGAGACTGGGGGCATACATCATAGTCAAAGGCCACTACTCTGCGCTATGCAAGCCCGACGGGCACGTGGCCTTCAACCCCACGGGCAACGCCGGCATGGCCACGGCCGGCAGCGGCGACGTGCTCACAGGCATAATCACGGCCCTGCTGGCACGCGGCTACAAGCAGGCCGACGCCTGCACTGTCGGGATGTACCTTCACGGACTGGCCGGAGACATTGCCGCGCGCAGCCTGGGCAAGGAGAGCCTCACGGCCGGAGACATCATCAACTACCTGCCGCAAGCGTTCATGCGGCTTGAAGACTGACCATAATACACTCAAAAAGTAACCATCAGCATCATGAGAAAGTTATTCATAGCAGGGCTGCTCGCCGTTTGCAGCGGAGCGTTCGCCCAGACCGAGACAAGCAATTACAGGCCGGGGGTGACCCCTGAGGGCGCTGTATACTTCCTCCCTAAGACCGTGCTGCGCTTCGTTGTCAGGGTTGAAAAGACCACTTACACGCCGGGAGACTTCTGCCGGTATGCCCAGCGATACCTGCGCCTGAACGATGTAGAAGCCGAGGCTTCGACAACCCACAAGCTCATCAGCATGACCATGGGCACCTATGGCGAGGCCGACAAGGCAAAGGGCTACGCCGTGAAGTTCAACGCCAAGACCTCGGCATGCAACATTTCGCTGGCCGACGACGGCACGTTGCTGGCCGTCAACGCCACGGCCCGCAAGCCAGAGGCGCCTGTCCCGTTTGCCCCGGCACCCAAACCGGCACCCGTAAACCCGAGGCAGTATCTCAGCGAAGAAGTGCTCGCCGCAGGAAGCACGGCCAAGATGGCCGAGCTGACCGCACAAGACATCTACGACATACGCGACAGCAAGAACTACCTTAACCGCGGAGAGGCCGACTACATGCCCAAAGACGGGGAGCAGCTGCGCATAATGCTGGCCAACCTCGACAGGCAGGACAAGGCGCTGACACAGCTCTTCACCGGCACGACAACCAAGGACACCACTGAGTATGTGCTCACGGTGTGCCCGCAACCGGGCATGCAGAAGCAGGTGCTCTTCCGCCTTTCGCAGAAGCTAGGGCTCGTTGACAACGACGACTTGTCGGGTGAGCCATACTACATCAGCGTCACCGACGAGCAGAGCCTGCCGGCGGCAGCACCCGAGACCGAGGGCGGAAAGAAGAAGAAAGAAAAGGAAGACGGCATATACGTCAACATTCCGGGGAAGATTACCGTCAATATATACAAGGGGGCGACCCTGCTCGACAGCTTCGAGACGAGCGCCGCGCAGTATGGCTACACCGAACTGCTGAGCGGAGAGCTGTTCAACAAGCGCTACACCACCCACCTGACGCTCAACCCCGCCACCGGGGCCATCGACAAGCTCGATGCCGAGCAGCCTGAATAAAGGCGCTGGGCGGCGGCAGAGGGCCACCATCCGCCAAACCGGAAAACCAACAGTGCGCCGGAGCCCATGCGGCTACCGGCGCACTGTTTTTATGCCACGCCTGGCTGCCAGAGGCCCTACAGTAGCGGCAAAAGGCCGGGCAACGACCACCTAAGCACCCATCCGCGGCAACCGGACAGGGGCAAGGGCGCCCCTCGATGCGGAGTTGACCACACCTATACATATATATATTATTGTGGGGATTGGCCGACGGCCGGGCGGCGCCCCCCGGCTGCACGACAAACGGGAATGGGGAACACCCGCCATGAAGCGCAACGCCGGCGCGGGCATACCGCGACTGCATAACCGACCCACCGCCCCTGGCGGCCGCCATGCAGCCCACAACAACGGATGAGCCACAAGGCAACGCAACGCCACGGGCCCACAGGCGCAGCCACACCAAGGCCGGCCCATGCCGCCAACAGCCGCAGCCCCGGGCCGTCAATGCAAGTCAAAGCTCTCGCCGTTGGCCTTAGCCCAGTCTACAAACGCCTTTTCCATGTCCTTTATCAGCTTCATGGGGTCTGAGGCCATGCATGACGCAGCTTTGAGCTGGGCCCGGTAACTGTCAGAGCGCATAAGCAGTATCACGCAGTCGAGCTCCGACTCGCTGACACTGCCCACAAACCTGTTGAGCATCAAGGCCTTGGTCATGCCGGTAACAAAGCCCAACACGGTCTTCACCTTGTCTTCGTCGACGCCCACGCCAACCTTAGCCAGCACATTGTCTACGGCCGAAGTCATAAGCTGCTCCGTACCGCTGGCCTGCCAATATGCCTCAAACTTCTCCTTGTATGCCTCGGTACACTCGGCCACCGACGGCAGCGTGGGTTGGCGCCCATCCTTCAGAGCGCCGAAAGCCGACGACATTGTGGGCATTATGTCCTTTACTATGTCTGCGTAAAGCGAAGAGATGTGGGCGTTGGCCTGCCTTATGTCGGGGCGCGCCAAGAGCCCGGCCAGCCCCACCAGTTGCTGTTCAGACACATTCTCGCGGAAGCATGGCAAGGCCATGTCAACCATGTCGTCGCCATATTGCGTGGCTATATACCTGTCGAGGCTTTTCTCAAGGCGCAACGCTTCTTCGCTGCTCACACCGTGCCGGCTGCGCGACAGCGCCCCGGCAACAAACATTTTCATCTGCGACTTCCTGATGGCCATGCTGGCACTATCAGCAAACAACACCTGCTTAAGTGCCTCACGGTAGCGGTCGGTGGCAGCCCCGGCGGTGCCTCCGACCATCAACGCCATGGCTGCGGCCATCAAAATCCTGTTCATTCTCATAAGTCAATGCTGTGTATATGGTGGTTATTTCGTTCGATAGCCATGCACACTGCGCTACGCAACGCGCGTCTCAACAGTGGCCGACCGGACAAAGATAGCTATTTTTTGCTACAAACAGCACTGCCATGGCCTGAAAAAAACTCTTTCCCACGGTTTGTAACGGCGGAAAGGCCCGCCTACCCACACCTACGGCAGCAACCTCACGCCCACGCCGCCTTGGCGCCACCACCACGCCCCGGGCAGCGCATGGCGCAACCGCCTGTCTGACAGCGGATTGCAATACAGCCCGTTTGGGCCTGCAAAACGGGCCGTATTGAAGCCCAAAACAGGCCGTTATGCACCACAAAACGGCCCATACTGCCATCTGCCACTGCAGCATAGGCGGCACGGTTGCCGCCAGCCGACCTTCAAGCGCGGCCCGCTTTGTAATGTTTTTCTACCAAATATGCGCTTCGCGGGGCAATCCGCCACACAAGCAACCGGCGCCGAAGCCACCGGCAGACGGGCACGGGGAAGGCGTTTTTTTGTTAAAACAAATAAAAAATGCCGCTTATTCCGGCTTTTTGATTATAATTGGACTCGAAATGAAAACATATCGGCAAAAGGCCCTACAAGCGAAGGCAGTAAGCCCGACAGACAAAAACGATACAGAGATATGTTAGGAGCAATAGTTGGAGACGTGGCCGGTTCTGTATATGAATCGAGCCGAATGAAATGCAGCGACCCAAGCAAGATAACGCTGTTCATGGCCACGAGCCGCTTCACCGACGACTCGGTGATGACGCTCGCCGTGGCCCGGTGGCTTACAGACAGCCGCGACAAGAGCGCGGCCTCGCTCGTTGAAGCCATGCAGAAACTGGGCCGCAAGTATCCCAACGCAGGCTATGGGCCGGCCTTCGCCCGCTGGTTGGCCGCCGACAACCCCAAGCCCTACGGCAGCTGGGGCAACGGCGCGGCCATGCGCGTGAGCCCGGCTGGGCTTTATGCCACCACCCTCGACGAGGCACTGCGGCTGGCAACGGTGTCGGCAACGGTGTCTCACGATCATCCCGAGGCCGTCGGGGCGGCCCGGGCCGTGGCCGCGGCGGTGTTCATGGCGCGCCACGGGGCCGGCAACGCCGAGATTCGGACTTATGTGGAAAACAGTTTCGGCTACGACCTGAGCCGCACCATCGGCGAGATAAGGCCTGCCTACGCGTGGGATGTGTCGTGCCGTGGCTCCGTGCCCGAGGCCATCACGGCCTTCCTCGATGCCAACAGCGTGGAGCAGGCCGTGCGGCTGGCCATCTCGCTGGGCGGCGACGCCGACACGCAGGCGGCCATAGCCGCTTCGATAGCCGCCGCGCGGTGGCCCGTGCCCGACTGGATGGAGCAGGAATGCCGCCGCAAGCTCACACCCGAACTGGCTGCCATCATCGACAGTTTCGAGGGCGCCGCAGCCGACAGGGGCGCCGGCCGGGCCACTATGCAGACGCGGCCCGGCGCCACCCAGTGAGGTGCCGCCGGGCCGCAGCCGCCGTCATGCCCGCCGGGCATGGCCATGCGGGTCAGAGCTTAATCTTTCCCGGGAAGTCGCGCTGGTTTTTCTTCCAGTACTCCTCGAGCCTCTTGGCCTCTTTCTTTGTGAGCCACGTCACCGCCCCATGCTTCTGTCCGTCGAAGTTGGTGCGCTTCATCACACCCTCGTCGAAGCGGCCCAGGGGCTTGAACGTCTCGAGGTCGGTGGTCTCCGAGAAGCCGAAGTTCATCGGATTGGCGCGATAAACGTCGTACATCAGAATCCATTTGTCCTGCCCTATCAGCTTATAGACACTCGGAGCCTCACACCCAATCTTCTCCGGGTCGCACAGGCGGTCGTCAAACGTCCACGGGCCGGTGATGCTCTTCGACGTGGCCTGCTTCACGCCGGTCTTGCCGTCGTGAGAGCAATAGAACAGATGGAATGTGCCATCCTTGTAAACCATGTTGCCGTCGATGGCCTCCTTGCCCTCCTTCGGGTAAGTGAACAGCACCTCGGGCTTTCCCTCGGGCTTGTTGAAGTCGTCGTTAATGTAGAAGTAATAGAGCTTGGTCTTCTCCTTGCCGTGGCGCATGGTGAAGTGCACCATGAGCTTTTTCTTCACCGGGTCGAAGCAAGTCTCGGGCGCCCAGGCGCATCCTATGTCGGCGAGCGATGGGTCGAGCTGGTCTACGCGTATGTTTGCGCGCGTCCAGTTGATAAGGTCTTTCGACTTCATGAGCACCAGTCCGAGGTTGTTTCCCCACCCGAACTTATTCCCGTCGCGCTCCCATTCGGTCTGGCGGAAGCCGGCTTGCTTGGCGTAAATGTGCAAGTCGGTCATGGCGAGGTAGAAAGCCCCGTCCGGCCCGCGGAAAATGTGCGGGTCGCGTATGCCCCGCTGCATGGCGATAGTGTCGCCGGCAATCACAGGCTCGTTGTTGTTGACGGCCGTAAACGTGTGGCCGTCGTAGCTGATGGCCATGTGCAGGCTGTGCGTGTCGTCCTTGTGGTAAACCATGAGGTATGCTCCCATGTCTTTCTCCTCAGGCACATCTGCCCCAATGGCAGGTGCCGCGCCTGCAGAGAACAGCGCCGCCAGCGCAATGATTGCTTTCAGTGGTTTCATCTGTAATGGCTATTTTAATTATTGATATACTGTCTTGAGGCATGGCCGCCGGGACGCCCATCATTGCAAGCGAGGTGTGGCGGCAATGCCTTTGCGGTGCAAAGTTACAACAAGTCCGACATTTCCACAAACCCGGCGCCATATTTATTGCCCACAACGCCCATGATTTTCCACCTGGCCCCACCGCCATCACAGCCCAATAGACACTGAATGCAGCGATGTGCCACGCCATGAGGCATGCCGCAAACAGCCGTACCTGGCACCACCAACGAACAGCCCGCCAACAACCTGTTCCACAACCAGTTAGGCACATGGCCCGTTTTGCATCCCAGAACGGCCCGTTTCGTGGTGTGACACAGGCCATTCGGGAATGCAAAACGGGCTATATGACAGCGCCGTTACGGCCGTGCCGCCGCAACGGCGGGCTACGACAACGACAATGATAGCCTCTGAACGGGGCGCATAAACAAAAACACTTGCACGGCTACGGCACGCAATAGCATACCGGCCGTCAGCGTGCCGGAACACGCTTCGGAAGCAGGCGCCTCGCATTACGTTTCGTTAACATCCTGACTATCAGCAGGGCTGCAAGTGTTAAATAACCAACAAATTGTGTTAACCGCGCTCGATTTTCATGAAATATTTGCTACCTTTGCAACGTTCAAGCAAAAACGAGGAATATGACATGGCTATAATTGGGTTATAATTATTATGTCATTCCTTTGCACAATGGACGTTATTCTCACTCGAACCAATAACGATTATAATGATTAGAAAGTTAAAGACAGCCGTTATATTAGCCTTGATGTCAGTGAGCGCACTTCCAATTGCAGGACAAGACCTGCTGGCACGACAGGCACCGATAGACAGAAGAATGAAAGCAGTGGACTCTGTTGCGCTGCACAGGCTTATCCAGAACGAGCAACTTGAATCGCCCGCAGCCGACCTCTACGCCGACTGGGACAACAAATATGCCCACCGCGCCACCGAGCTGCCCGACTCGTTCCGCATCGACCTGCGCCACTTCTGCATGCCAACGACGAGCCGCGTGCTTACATCCAACTTCGGCGCAAGATGGGGAAGGCAGCACAAGGGGCTCGACATCAAGGTGTATATAGGCGACACCATTAGGGCTGCATTCAGCGGAAAGGTGAGAATAGTGAAATACGAAGCCCGCGGCTACGGCAAATACGTGGTAATACGCCATTACAACGGACTTGAGACCATCTACGGGCACATGTCGAAGCAGCTCGTGGAAGAAGACCAGGAGGTGCGCGCAGGCGACCCGATTGGCCTCGGCGGCAACACCGGCAGAAGCACGGGGTCGCACCTTCACTTCGAGACAAGGCTCTGCGGGGTGGCCCTCAACCCAACCCTTATGTTTGATTTCGTCAACCAAGACGTCGTAAGCGACTTCTACATGTTCCGCCGCGACAGCTACCAGAGCGAAGGGCTGGCTGCCAACAAGCTACGCGGGGTGGGCGCGCAGGAAGTTGACAACGACGACAGCGAAGACGAGGAACTGGCAACCACTGCGCCGGCGGCAAAGGTGGAGCGCACCATTCGCTACCACAAGGTGCGCCGCGGCGAAACTCTGGGGCACATAGCGCGCAAGCGCAACACTACCGTCAACGAGCTTTGCCGTCTCAACCACATCAGCAAGAGCACAAGGCTCATGCCGGGCCAGATATTGAAATACAACTGACATACTTATATAATAGCGCTCAAAGGCAACGTGGGAGACAGTGTTTGATGCACTGTCTCCCACGTTGCTTTTGCCATCGGTCCTGACGCTGAAGGACCACATGCCCCATGCGGTTGCACATACCGGCCCACGGCATGCATGCCCCCGGCCGCGAGCATGGCTCACCAGATAAATCCAAGAGGCTTTTTAGGAGTTAAGGAGTTAGGAAGTAAAGGAGTTAAGACAATAAGTAGCTGTTCAAAATTAACCGATACAATAGACCTTGCAGGTGTACTCTATATCTTTGCCACCATCTTGTGTGCTCTTTCGGGCCGCATACCAAAGTCTCATCGGTCGCGTAGCCCGCTACGCTCTCTCTTCGGACTGTGGCATGCATCTCCGAAATAGCGCACAATTTGATGGCAATTAATTTTGAACACCTACTTAGTTTTGGGTTTATTTTGGAGGCGGGAGACAGGAAACAGGAGTACAGACAATAGCTATGGAAACATGGAAGCCATGGGAGCATGAGGAAAGTGTTGCAGGAAGATAGTCAAATTCTATTGTCTTAACTCCTTTACTTCCTAACTCCTTAACTCCCCAAAAGCCCCCCTATGTTTATCGGGTGTTCCCTGACATTGCCATCAAGGCCAAGGCCAATCAGCCGAAGAGCACCACACCCTCCTGCTTCTTGCCGTCCATCATTATCTTCAGCGGCCGTTCGAAACGCACATGGCGCACATAAGCCGTCTCATCGACAGCCGGCATGGCATCGAGCACGTCGGCCCTGAGCAGCCCGTCGCCACGGTATGTGTTGATGGTGAAGTAGCCCACGCCAAACGACGTGAGGTTCTGGAAGAAGTGAGTGCCCTGGCTCGGGTCGACGCGATAGTTCTTCAAGCCAGCCTCGACGATGACTCTTGCGGCGCTGATGTGCGGCCATTTGACCGGGATGCCAAGCCACGGGTCGCTCGATCCCCATCGTCCCGGGCCCACAAGCACATAATTGCGGCCCTCGGCCAGGAACTTCCTGTTTAGTCGCTCAATCTCGCATGCGATGGCAGGGTTGTTGGATGCCGTGAAGTCGTCGCCCGTCTTGACATACACAACATCGGTCACGTCTTCGCTGATGCCGTGTCCCAACGAGTTGTGCGAGCGCAGCAGGCAGCGCGAGTCGGGTATCGAGGCCACGTCTTCGTCAAGCATCTGCTTGCTGTCGACAATGGGCCTGATTTGCAACAGGTTCAGTTCGCCGGTCTTGTCGGGGCCGAGGTTGCACGCAAACTCAATCTCAACGGGGCGCCTCATCTCCTCCGTTCCAAGCTTCTGAACCATCTGCAACAGTTCCGGCAACGGGAAGACGCCGTGCTGCAGCACCCCGCAGAAGGTGATGACCTTGCGCCCTCCCTCGTAGATGCCGTCGCGGATGACCTGGTCGTAAGGGTCGAACGTCGAGGCGATGTACTGCAGCGAGCCATCCTTGTCGGCCTCCTTTACCCTCAGGTTGAGAATGTTGAAACCGTCGTCCACCTTGAACCCGCCCCCGATGTCGGTCATGTCGAGCGCGTAGAAGCGCGTCTGGGTTTCCCGCAGGGCCATTTCCATCTCGCTGGTCTGCAGCACCTGGCTCGGGTGATAGGGGCAAACGCGCAGCGTCTGGCCCCCGTCAACTATATACTTGCCCAATCCGAGGGCCAGGTTGACAATACCCTCCTCTGCCTTTTCCTCGCCTATGGGGTAGTAATTGAGCGACCTCAGCACACCGCTGAAGCTCGGGTAGAACCTGTCGCCATATCGCCTGCCCACCACCTCCTGCAGTATGACGGCCATTTTCTCCTGGTCTATGATGTTGCTCGTGGCAGTCATGTAAGCCTTCGAGTCGCGGTAGTATACCGATGCGTACACTCCCTTGATGGCAGAGGCCAGCATGCGCAGCATCTCATACTTGTCGTCGAGATACGGAATCATGTATGTCGAGTATATTCCGGCAAAGGGTTGGTAGTGACTGTCTTCCAGAAGCGACGACGACCTGATGGCTATAGGTGCCTTGACGGCATCGAAGAACGTGAAGAAGTCGGCAATGAGCGAGTCTGGCAGTTGCGCCCTGAGGAAGTGCGACAGTATTTCCTCGTCGCTGGCATCGCTCAGTGCCACCTGGTAAAGGTTGTTCTTGTCCATGAAATCGTCGAAGACGTCGGTGCAGAGCACCAGTGTCTTCGGTATGCAAACGGCCGCCCCGGTATACTGGTTGAGCTCGGGGTGGCGCTTGATGATATTGTCAAGGAAAGCCAGTCCGCGCCCCTTGCCGCCGAGCGAGCCGTCGCCGATGCGCGCGAAGTGGCCGTAGGCGTCGAACTTCCCCCGGTCGAATACAGCCACCACGCCAATGTTCTTCATCCGCCTGTACTGCACAATGGCGTCGAATATAATCTGTCGGTGCGCGTCGACGTCCTGCAGCTTGTGCCATGTGACATGTTTCAGGAATGCCGACACGGGGAAGATGGCCCTGGCCGACAGCCATCGGCTCATGTGGTTGCGGCTCACGTGGTAGAGCATCGAGTCGTTGGGTATGGTAAAGATATTGTCCTGCAACTCCTTGAGGCTGTGTATGCGCAGAATCTCCTTGCCCGTTTTCGGGTCGTGGAACACAAAGTCGCCGAAGCCCATGTGCTCCTCCATGAGGCGTCGCAGGTCGATGTCCATCTTCTTCGAGTTCTTGTCTACGAAGCGGAAGCCCTCGGCCTCGGCCTTGAAACGGTTGTCCGACTCGGCGCTCTGCAGTATCAGCGGCACATACTCGTCGCGTTTCCTTATCTCGCGCAGCAGCTTAAGCCCGGCCTCTGGGTCTTTCGCGCCGTCTTTCGGGAAGCGCGCGTCGCTTATTATGCCCAGCGCATTGTCGCCATAGCGGTCGTACAGCTCCATGGCCTCCTCGTAAGTGCGCGCCAGCAACACCTTTGGCCGCCCCCTCTTCCGCTGCGCCGCGGCATGCGGGTTGAGCGCCTCGGTAGAGAAGCGCTTGGCCTGCAGCAGTATGTAGTTGTATAGATTGGGCAGTATGGAGGAGTAAAACCGTATGCCGTCTTCCACAAGCAGAATCATCTGCACACCGGCTTCGGCCATGTCGTGCTCTATGTTCATCTTGTCTTCGATGAGCTTTATGATGGAGAGGATGAGGTTGGTGTTGCCCAGCCAGCAGAACACGTAGTCGAACATCGACAGGTCTTCGTTCTCCATCCGCTTCGTGATGCCGTGCGAGAAAGGCGTGAGCACCACGCACGGCGTCGACGGCGAGGCCTCCTTCACGGCCCGGGCCACATCGAAGGCATCGTTGTCGGCATTGCCCGGCATGCATATCACAAGGTCAATGTCGGTGGTCTTTAGCACCTTGTCGGCCTCTTCTGTCGTTGTCACCTGCGTGAACGTGGGCGGATAGCGCAGCCCCAGGTCCATGTACTCGTCGAAAATCTTCTCGTCAACGCGCCCGTCGTCCTCAAGCATGAAGGCGTCGTAGGGATTGGCCACGATAAGCACGTTGAATATGCGGCGCGTCATAAGGTTGACGAACGACACGTCTTTCAAGTAGAACTTGTTCCACTCGGGTGGTATGTTTGCTCTCATAGAATCACGGTTTTCAGTATTTCACGGCCCTCCGCGGCCAACATTGTCCGGCGGCATGGCGGCGTCGGGCATTACACATTGCAAATGTAGCCATAAAATCCGACATACGCAAGAACACGGGTACTGTTTTGGCAGCATGCCGCTGCATAAAATGGCAAAGGGCACAGCGCATGCCCTGCGCCGTGCCCCCAGCTTCACCCATCCATCGGAGGGGCCGCCCTCACCACGCCTGGGTCACCTGTCCGTCGGGCGTCACCCTGAGGTCGCGGTCGGGGTTGTCGGTGTCCACGAGATAATAGCTCTCTGTAGCGGTCTGCACATAGTCGCAGTCGTCGATGCGCGCCCCCGGCAAGGCCTGCTGCACGGCGTCGGCCACCACTGCCGGCACGTCGCGGCTGCAGTCGGTCTTGGTCATCACCCACTCGTAAGCGGCTGTGAACAACACCTCGACGCTCTTGCCGCCGTGGCGCAGGTCGACCTCTATCATGCCGTTGTCCTCGATGTCGAAGTCAACCACGGCCGCCCCGGCAAACGCTGAGTCGACGTATGCCTTGACCTCGGCCGGCATGCCCTGCTGTATCATCCCGCCGTTGCCGCTGCCTGAGCCCGAGCCTTCAACGTCGCGGTAGAGCGTGCCGCCGAGGTCGAAGTATAGGTCGTGGTCGGCCTGCCCGCGCTTCTCAACCTCTATCTTGTACACCGTCTCGTAGTCGGGGCGCTGTATCTCGTCGATGTCGTCAACCGTCCAAGCATCGAGCGCATAGGCCGTGGCGGCATATCCCGACTGCACCGCCTGAGGCAGGTCGGCCAGGCTGCGTCCATAGTCAACCTCGGTCATGGCCCACAATCCGGCATGTGTGTACCATGCCTCGTGGTCGCGGCCGTCCTTGCGGAACTCGGCCACATAGTAACCGCCACGCTCTGAATCCCACTCCACATAGCCCGGGTTGCCATATTGGTGAGAGAAGGCCGCCGTAACGGCGTCGGGCACGCGGGCGTAATCATCGTTGTCGTCGTCGTCGCACGACGTGAACGCCACCATACCCACTGCACAGGCCATTGCCATTCCAATCCATTTCCATTTCTTCATAATCTATTCTCCTTTTCTGTTTGTTTGTTTTCTAATTGTCTGTTCACGCAGGCAAAGATACGGGGTGAATCTGAAAAGATTCTGAAAAATGGCCAAAAATGAAACAAAACTGCAATATATGTTACCCCAGGCAAATGCCACTGCCCAGCAGGCGCTACTGAAATCCTGGGTGGCAACGCCCCACCGGCGGCGCCAGATTTGTAGGACTACGTTACCCTGGCGCAGGCCTGCCGCAACAGCCTGGGCCACAGCCGTTTGCCAAACGGGCCACTCGGCTGCACAAAACAGCACGTTCCACGGTGCCGGACGGCCCGTTTTGCACCGCCATACGGCCCGTTTCGCGCAGCCATACGGCCGCGGGCTCGCCCGCGGGCCACGTTTGTCGGCTTTTATTACCGCCTTGGCAGCCACGGACTACGCCCCATGCCCTGCTCCGGCGGGCATAGGCCTGCAAACCGCCGGCACCCAGACGCCATTCCAATCCACATGACTATTCTGTGACATTGCCGTGCCCCTTGCATGCCGCCGTGGCCAAAGGCGACGCCATCCAAGCCGTGGCCGGGCGGAAGCAAGAGGGCTGCAAGGGGGCTTAAGCGCTTGTGAGGCATGGCATTAATGTGGAAACAGGCATGCGGCGGCGCAACAATCGATTTGGGTTAAATATAATTAAGAAAGCGGATGGCAAGCCGCCCGGTAGCGAGAAAACAGCTACCTTTGTACTCAAATAGCAGCATCCGGCAATCGGCAACAATACTGTTGCCGGGGCATTGGGCCCCGCCGTGGCGGCAATGCAGCACCGGGCAAACGGCCGCGCACCGGCCGGCAAGCCATGAAACAAACTTAATTACCAACAAAAACCATAATAAGGACAATGAAAAAAGCCTTGATTTGCGCCATGCTCATGGCCTCAAGTGCCATCGGGGCAAGGGCCTCGGAGAGCACCAACGACTCACTCTACCTGTTTTCTTATGCCTCAGACAACATCAACGGCAACGGAGGGCTGCGCCTGGCCTGGAGTTCCGACGGGAAGATGTGGCACAAGATAGGTGGCGGCTACGACTTCGTGAAGAGCGACTACGGCGCATGGGGCAGTGGCAAACGCATGTTCGACCCTGTGCTAGAAAGGCAGAAAGGCGGCATGTGGGTGTGCTCGTGGCTGGTCAAGAAAGACGGCAGCGTGATGGCGCTGACCGAGAGCCGCGACCTGCTACTGTGGAAACCGCAAGACTATATGTCGGCCCGCGTCATGATGGGGCCCAACCGCAACGTGCCGCGCGACACCGTGGCATTCAACGACGGCACCCGGGCCACCGGCAGGGTGCACCGCGTGGAGAAGCAGGTGGTGGAGAACGTAATAGCCGAATACGAGCGGAGGCAATACCGCACGGCGCGCAACAACGAGCTGATGAAGGACGACAAGGCGCGGTTTGCAGGCCTCGGCAAGGTGACGGTGACGGTTACGCCCCGCCCACAAGACCAAAAGGCCATCAGCCCCGACTTGTTCGGGGTGTTCTTCGAAGACATAAACTATGCTGCCGACGGCGGGCTCTACGCCGAACTGGTGCAGAACCGGGGGTTTGAATACTCCGACGCCGACCACCCCAGGCACGAGGGCTGGGGGCCGGCTTACGCATGGCGCACCTACGGCGGGGCCGCGCTAAGCTTTGACACCGCCAATCCAATACACGCCAACAACGCACACTATGCCGTGCTCGACGTCAGCAAGCCCGGTGACGCCATGGCCAACACTGGCTTCGACGGCATCGCCGTGAAGCAGGGCGACACCTACCTGCTGTCGCTCTTCGGCCGCATGGTCGAGGGCAACGGACGGCGGGTGCGCGTGGCTCTGCGCACCAAGGACGGACGCGAGATTGGCTCGGCAACAGTAACGCTGCCCCGCGACGGGTGGCGCAAGCTCGACGCCAAAATAAAGGCCACCGAAACAGCGGCCGACGCCGAGCTGGCCATAATGCCGGAAGCAGCCGGACGATATGCGTTCGACATGGTGTCGCTGTTTCCAAAAGACACTTACAAAGGGCGGCGCAACGGCCTCAGGCGCGACCTGGCGGAGGCCATAGCCAACCTCAAGCCGCGTTTTGTGCGCTTCCCAGGCGGATGCGTGGCCCACGGCAACGGCATACAGAACATCTACAGGTGGAAAAACACCGTCGGACCGCTGGAGAGCCGCAAGGGCATGGCCAACATTTGGCGCTACCACCAGTCGGTGGGCCTGGGCTTCTATGAGTACTTCCAGTTCTGCGAAGACATGGGGGCCGAGCCGCTGCCGGTGCTCGCCGCAGGAGTGCCGTGCCAAAACTCGTCGTGGGGAGGCGACGGGCAGCAGGGCGGAATACCCCTGGGCAAGGAGATGGACGAATACATACAGGACGTGCTCGACCTCATCGAATGGGCCAACGGCGACAAGACCACCAAGTGGGGACGCGTGCGCGCCGAGGCCGGACACCCCAAGCCGTTCAACCTGAAGTATGTCGGCATAGGCAACGAAGACCTCATCTCCGAGGTGTTCAAGGAGAGGTTCAAGCTCATCTACGACGCCGTCAAGGCGAAATACCCCGACATCACGGTCATCGGAACGGTGGGGCCGTTCTACGAGGGCTCCGACTATGAGTACGGATGGCAGTTTGCCAAGGAGCTCGACGTGCCCATCGTCGACGAGCACTACTACTGCCCGCCGGGCTGGTTCATACACAACCGCGACTTCTACGACGCCTACGACCGCCGCGGGCCGAAGGTTTACTTGGGCGAATATGCCGCCCACGCCCCCGGCAGGCCTAACAACATGGAGACCGCCCTGAGCGTGGCGCTCTACCTGACCGACCTGGAGCGCAACGCCGACGTGGTGAGCCTGAGCAGCTTTGCACCGCTCATGGCGCGACGGGGCAACACGCAGTGGACTCCCGACATGATGTACTTTGACAACACTTCGGTGAGGCTCACCACTGATTATTACGTGCAGCGCATGTACGGACAGAACGCGGGCGACGACTATATACCCGCCACGGTGGCATCAGACAACGACCGCGAAGACGTCAACCTGCGCTTCGGGCAGTCGGTGGTGCGCGACCAGGAGACTGGCGACGTAATCATCAAGCTCGTCAACGCGCTGCCCGTGGGCGTGGAATGCAGGCTGAACCTCGGCGACATGGTGGCCGACGGCACGCCAACCGAGGTGGAGCGCATGGCCGGGGAGCCGTCGGACACCCGAGCCAAGCCGTCGAAGACCACGGGAACGATAAGCAAAGAGCAGGCCATAAGCCTGGAACCCTACTCGTTTACGGTGATAAGGGCGAAGGCGGGAAGCACTCTAAAGAAATAGACCAACAACGTAAAGGATTATGAAAAAGACTCTCAAAGCGTTAATGGCGGCCATGATTGCAATGGCTGCCGCCACCAACGCCACGGCGCAAAACCCGCAGAAGGGCGACTACGGCTACCTGTTCTGCCACATGAGCGGACGGGGTGAATGGACTGCCTACGCCATCAGCCGCGACGGACTGAACTACCACGACCTGCGCGGAGGCGGACCTGTGTTCGACCAAAAGGCACTTGCCGCCATCGAAGGGGGCACACGGGATGCCTACATCTGCCGCAAGCACGACCTGTCGGGCTATCTCATGGTGACAACCGACATGTGCGTGGGCAAGAGCAAGGTGTGGAACAACTACGGAATCAACCTGCTCACGAGCGACGACATGATAAACTGGAAGTCGACGACGTTCGACTTCCGCAAGGGGGCGGCCATATTCTCCGACAAAGACAGCCCCGACCCATACCGCGACTACTCAACCGTCAACCGCGTATGGGCCCCGCAGATATTCTGGGACCCCACATACACGTGGCCGGACGGACGCCGCGGCGGATACTTCATATACTTCTCGATGTGGAACCAGGCCGAAGAGAAGTACGACAGGATGTATTACTCGTATGCCGACGAGTCGTTTACCACCCTGACAAAGCCGCGACTGCTCTTCGACTGGGGCTACGCCACCATCGACGCCGACATCAATTACCTTGAAAGCGACGGCCTTTACCACATGATGATAAAGAAAGAGGGAGGCACGCCGGGCCTGTTTACGGCCACCGCCCCCAAGCTAACAGGCCCGTGGAGCGAGCCGGTGGACGACGATTACGTAGACTTCGAGGGCAAGAAGAAGTGTGAGGGCGTGTCGGCCTTCCAGCTGGCGGGCGACTCAACGTGGCTCATCGGCTACATAGAATACTCGTCGAAGCCCAAGAGATACCGTATATGCCGGGCCGACAAGTACTTGCGCAACTTCCACTCGCCGCAAGACATCAAGGGGGTAGAGGCCCCGCAGCACGGCTCGTTCATGCGCCTGACAAAGGAGGAATACGAGCGGCTGGAGCGCTGGGGCGCCGGAAAGTGAGGGCCACAAGGCATTGTGGCCGCCTCGGCCAACCCTCATCTACCATCCTCCCCCGCCCTACGGCAAACAAAAAGAAACAACGAGCCGCGCCAACGGGGCGCGGCCATCATCACAATCAACACGAAATGGAAAAGAAACTACGACCGGCTTCACTCTGCGTGCGCGCAGGATGGAGCCCAAAGAACGGCGAGCCCGTGGAGCCGCCCATCATCCAAAGCACCACATTCAAGTACGACGACAGCGACGAGATGGCCATGCTCTTCGACCTGAAGAAGGAAGGCTACTTCTACACACGGCTGCAAAATCCCACCAACGATGCCGTGGCGGCCAAGATTGCCGCCCTCGAAGGGGGAGTGGGCGCTGTGCTGACGTCGTCGGGCCAGGCCGCCAACTTCTACGCGGTGTTCAACATCTGCGAGGCCGGCGACCACATCGTGGCCTCCAACGAGATTTACGGCGGAACGTTCAACCTGTTCGGCGTGACGCTCAAGAAGCTCGGCATAGAGTGCACCTTCGTCAATCCCGAAGCCGGCGACGACGAGATACAGAAGGCTTTCCGCCCGAACACCAAGGTGATGTTTGGCGAAACCATCTCCAATCCGGGCTGCAAGGTGCTCGACATTGAGCGGTTTGCACGCCTGGCCCACAGCAACGGCGTGCCACTCATAGTCGACAACACCTTCGCCACGCCCGTCAACTGCCGACCGTTTGAGTGGGGGGCCGACATCGTTACGCACTCCACGACCAAGTATATGGACGGCCACGCCACGCAGGTGGGCGGATGTGTGGTAGACAGCGGACGCTTCGACTGGATGGCCCACGCCGACCGCTACCCGGGGCTGTGCCGCCCCGACGAGTCGTACCACGGACTTGTCTACGCCGAAGCCTTCGGAAAGATGGCCTATACCACCAAGCTCGTGGCACAGCTCATGCGCGACCTCGGCTCCATACCGGCGCCTATGAACGCGTTTCTGCTCAACATCGGGCTGCAGACGCTGCACCTGCGCATGAGGCAGCACTGCGCCAACGCGCAGACGGTGGCCGAGTTCCTCAACGGCGACCCGCGCGTGGCATGGGTAAACTACCCCGGGCTGAAGGGCAACGAGTATCACGAGCTGGCCGAGAAATACCTGCCCGACGGCAGCTGCGGAGTGATTGCCTTCGGACTGAAGGGCAACCGCGACACAGCTATCAAGTTCATGGACTCGCTGAAGATGATTAACATCGTGACCCACGTGGCCGATGCGCGCACCTGCGTGCTCCACCCGGCAAGCCACACCCACCGCCAGCTGTCAGACGAACAGCTGAGGGAGGCCGGCATCGCGCCCGACCTGATACGCCTGTCGGTGGGCATCGAAGACGTGGAAGACATTCTCGACGACATACGCCAGGCCCTCGACAAAATCTGAACGCAGAAAAACATCGGGACCGAACGGCCTGAGGCAAAAGCCAGCACGGGCCGTAAGCGAAAGCGGATGCGGAGCCTTTCCGCATCCGCTTTTGTTTTCCGGCCAAGGGGCGTTGCCCGCAACAGCGGCCCGGGGCGGCTGTATGGCCGGGGCGGCTCAACTCACCGCGCCCCCTCTATTTGCAATCCTGACGGGCCGCCCGGCCCCGCCGACGCAACACGCTGTGCCACAGCCACTTGCAAAACGGCCCGTTTTATACTGCAAAACGAGCCGAATGGCGTTGCGAAATGGGCCGTTTCACAATGCAAGACGGCACGTTTTGGCTACCGCCACCACTCTTGCCCACAAAAGACTGCCGTGCGGCCGCCGCTGAGACAGGCCGCGCCCGACTACGGCGACGCACGCAAACAACAGCCAAGACAATGTCGCGACACGCCCTACAAGCATGGGCCAAAAGCGCCTCCGCCCTGTTCCAGGCATTAGCCCTGCCGCCTTAGGCCGAAGCCAGGCAGGCGGCAGAGAGGAAAACGGCAGGCAGGATGGCGGCACGGCGGCCCGAAGGCATGTGGATAAACGCACAGGCGCAAAAACAGACACATATAGAAACAAGGTGACATTTGGGTTAAAATCTGCCAAATAAAGATATAACAGTTTTATATCGGGCTGGTTTGGCTTGGCGTTAAGGCAAAATTCACTATTTTTGCAATACCGCTACAGGCCGCGGCATGGCTGCAGGCACCTGACCGCCGACCCAATACGCGGTGACACCTGCGCCAAGACCGCTTGGCCATCCCGTGCCCAACACTGTAACATCCTGCCGCCGTACATATCTGGCAGAGCCTTTCACCGTGGAACGGCGGGCTGCGCCGGGGCCGGGCGTCAGGCATGGTGGCGGCAATACGACACAAGGGTTTGCAACGCATTATATTAATGTGTAAACAAACATCAGCCGTAACGGTGGCATGCCAGGGGCCTTACCGGATGGCAGCGTCAGCCATCTGGCCGCCATGGACACCGTGACAGGCAGGGTGAACCACGGCGCCGGGCAATGCCACGCCAGCCGCCGGAACACCTGGCGGCATGCAAACATCCGAAGCGAACCGACAGCGCCAAACAGCAACGGCAAGGCTGTCAACAGCCATTACAAATGCTCACGACAGACACAAAAGGCGCAACACACCGGCAAGCCGCGCGAGGCCGAATGGCGACTGTGTTCGCAGACAGCGAAGACAAGAGTCAGACGGAAGCAGAAAATTAACAAAAAGAAAGCATCGGCAGCAAAATTTTCCGATTTTCGTTTGGTGTTTCAAGGGCTTTTTCTTATTTTTGTGACGTTGTAATGACACAATGACACAGTAATAGTTGAACCCTTTAAATATCGGATTACTATGGAGGTGGAGAAAATAATGCAGTCGCTGGAGCAGAAGCATCCGGGCGAGCTGGAGTACTTACAGGCAGTAAGAGAGGTGCTAATCTCGGTAAAGGACGTTTACAATCAGCATCCCGAATTCGAGAAAGCCAAGATAATTGAGCGCATAGTGGAGCCGGAGCGCATCGTGACGTTCCGTGTGCCATGGGTCGACGACCGCGGCGAGGTGCACGTAAACCTCGGCTATCGCGTTCAGTTCAATAGCGCCATAGGTCCGTATAAGGGCGGACTAAGGTTCCACCCGTCGGTGAACCTCTCGATACTGAAGTTCCTCGGATTCGAGCAGACGTTCAAGAACGCGCTCACCACACTGCCCATGGGCGGTGGCAAGGGTGGCTCAGACTTCTCCATCCGCGGCCGTTCAGACAACGAGGTAATGCGCTTCTGCCAGTCGTTCATGACAGAGCTATACCGAGTGATTGGCCCGGAGGAAGACATACCCGCAGGAGACATCGGTGTGGGAGCACGCGAAATAGGCTACCTGTTCGGCATGTACAAGAAACTGACGCACCACTGGAACGGTGTATTGACGGGCAAGGGCCTCGAATGGGGCGGCTCGCGCATACGCCCGGAGGCAACAGGCTACGGAGCGCTCTACTTCGTAAACCAGATGCTCCAGACCCACGGCTACGACATAAAAGGCAAGACCGTTGCCATAAGCGGATTCGGCAACGTGGCTTGGGGAGCAGCCAAGAAGGCCACAGAGCTTGGTGCCAAGGTGATAACGATATCCGGACCCGACGGCTACATCTACGACCCGGCCGGCCTCGACGACGAGAAGATTGCATACATGCTTGAGCTTCGCGCAAGCGGCAACGACGTTTGCCAGCCCTACGCCGACGAGTTCCCGGGCTCGGAGTTCCGCGCCGGACGCAAGCCGTGGGAAGTGAAGTGCGACATCGCGCTGCCATGCGCCACACAGAACGAGCTCAACGGGGCAGACGCCGACCTGCTGCTGGCCAACAAACCTATCTGCATTGCCGAGGTGTCTAACATGGGATGCACGGCCGAAGCCGCAGAGAAATTCGTTGCCGCCAAGCAACTCTTCGCCCCGGGCAAGGCTGTCAACGCCGGCGGCGTGGCCACCTCGGGCCTTGAAATGACCCAGAACGCCATGCGCCTGAACTGGAGCGAGGCCGAAGTGGACAACAAGCTGCACTACATCATGCACAACATACACGACCAGTGCGTGAAGTACGGCCGCGAAGCCGACGGATATGTTGACTACGTAAAGGGTGCCAACATTGCCGGTTTCATGAAGGTTGCCAACGCCATGATGGCCCAAGGCATAGTTTAAGACAAAATTTTCAACGTGAGATACAGGTTAATAGGTATAGCACTAACAACACTTTTAACAGGCTTTGCCTCATTGCACGCCCAGTACGTGCAACGGGGCAAAGCCACTTATTATTCCAAACGAGCCACCGGGGCGCGAACAAGCAGCGGCGAAAGGGTTCACCACGACAGCCTGACATGCGCCCACCGCACCTATCCTTTCGGCACGAAGCTCAAGGTTACCAACCCCGCCAACGGCAAGTCGGTCATTGTCAAGGTTACCGACAGGGGCCCGTTCGCACGCGGACGCATCATCGACTTGTCGTGGAAGGCGGCAAAAGAGCTTGGAATGCTGGCCCAGGGAGTGGCCATGGTCGAAGTGGTGAGGGCCGACAAGATAGTCGTGCCGTTCAAACCGAGCGAAGAAAAGCACGTAATTGAATTTGATTTTGAAAGCAGCAACGTGGCCGAGATGCTGCGCCCTACATGGCAAGAGATGAAGGAAGTGAACCGCCGAACCAGCGCCGGGCAGCAAAACAGGCATCAGGCCAAGCGAAACGACAGCAAAGAAAAGCACAGGCCAACCTCCAAAGTCACCAAGCGACAGGCGTCGGGCAAGCAAAAATGAAAGCCTGCCGACGGCATAACCACTTGCCGACAGCATGGGCCGGCCACAGAGACAAGCGACAGACGCATTGCAGCACCACACCTTTAAGCAGCCAAAGACAGCTATGGCCGGCAACGGCTTTGCCGCCGGCAACTTCCGGCAACGGGCAAAGGCCGTAGGCACGCGGCAATGGCAGACAGCAAGGCGGGCGCCCGTCAGCGCCGCCTCAGCGGCACACGGAACTCCCTAACCTGCGATGTTATCTCCTTGTTGCCCTGCACCACGGCCACCCTTACCACCGCTTCGCCATCCTTTACGCGCGAGTCGGCATAGACAGTTGCCGTATACCGCACGCCACGACCAGGGGCGATGCTCTCTACCCTCAGCGGTGGCGACACGTGGACATGCTTGTTTCCAGTCACCTCGACCACCGTTGGGTTGACATCGTAGAGCGTAATGCCCGAGCAATTCATTATCTCGAAAGACACCTTGCCGTCTTCGCGGCGGCTCAGGGCGCCGTCGCCGCTGGCATCAACAAAAGTGATATTGCGCACTTCCACGTCTTTGTTGACAGCCAGTTTGTAGCCCGGCATGCTGCTGCGCAACTCGTCCACCGACACCGAGGGGGCCACCTGGCGTCCTGCCACGCCCACCCTGCTGTCGCCGCCACCGCCATACGGTGGCACCTGTGCGCCTCCGTCATCGAACACAATGCGGTCGTCGCCGCTGTGGGTAGGGTCAAATCCGCTCTCATCGCTGCCCTGCTGCGGCGGCACATAGGCACTACGGCCGCTCCCGTAGCCCTCGCCATAGTCGCCGCCGCGGCCGTACCGCGAATCGCGGTACTCCATATACCTGCGGTATTCGTCTTGCTTCGCCTTGTCGGCCGACGCCCCCACAGCTGCACCGACCGCCGCTCCGCCTGCCATACCTACAACGGTGCCAATATCGCTGCCCCGCGGCCCTCCGGTGATACCGCCTATGGCAGAGCCGAGTATAGAGCCAAACGTGGCTCCAGTGGCTGCCCCCTGGCCTGTATAAGTGCCGCATGAGCCTAATGACAGCGCCACACCCAACAATAAAACGATGCTATTCTTCATATCAATATTGAACATGTTACCGGCGACTAAGATACTAATAATAGTCGGATGTCGTGCAATAAAAAAAGTGAAAAGAACGCCATCATAACACCGTAGGCATGCAAAATATGAAAAAAAGGATATTTCTCGAGCACTCACAGACATAAACCGGCTTCTCAAAACAGCCATTGCCATGGGCCGAAAGGCCTCATGATGCCATCGCCAAACGGCCGTGTGCACTTCAGCGCGAGCGACACGGACGGGCAACAATGCCGCCGCCCACAGCAAAAGCCACCGCGCAGGCAAGATGCCGGGGCTGCCGCGCCACGGTCATCTCACCTTTACTATGCGTATGGCAGCACCCCCTCCGCGCGCAAGCCTTAGGCTCAAGACAGAGGCTGCCGTCACTTCCACCTGCCTGAAGCCCATGGAGTAAGGGTTTGCCTGGTAGTCGGCGCCCTCGCCGTCTTCGTAGACGAAAGCCTCATACACGGCATCCCGGTCGAGGAAATCGAGCTTGAGGCTTATTTCCCTGCTGTCGGAGCCGGTGAGACTGCCCACAAACCAGGTGTCGCCACCGCGCTCCTTGCGGGCGATGGTGACATAACTGCCTATCACCCCGTTGGGAACAACGGTCTTGCTCCATGTGGTCGGGCAACTCTCGATGAACGAAAGGGCCGGGTGAAACTCATAGTTGGCAATCTCGTCGGCCGCCATCTGCAGCGGACTATAGAGCACGACAAACTCTGCCAGCTGCTTGGCCAGCGTGGAGTGCGGGTGAGTGCCCTCCACCACTTCGCTGAAATTGAATATGGCCGGGGTGAAGTCTACCGGGCCGGCAAGGCACCGCGTAAACGGCAGCGTGGCCGTATGCTCAGGCGGATTGCCCCCGCGAGTGTCCCAGGCGTTGTACTCCTGCCCCCTCACACCCTCCTGCGTCATCAGGTTCGGGTATGTGCGCTGCAAGCCGGTGGGCATTGCCGGCTCATGGTTGTCTATCATTATATGGTGCCTGGCGGCCGCCTCGACCACCTTGCGGTAGTGCCGTATGCCGTATTGCGATGCCGACAGCTCCCTGCCGTCCATCAGACGGCCCACGTATCCGGTCTTTACCACACGGATGCCCATGCTTGCGTACCAAGCAAAAGCCGAGTCCATCTGCTCTTCAATGAGCCGTGCGTTGCCCCACGACTCCATGTGTGCAATGAAGCGCAGGCCCTTGCCGAGGGCATAGTCGGCCACCCCGGCAATGTCGAAGTCGGGGTATGCCTTCAGAAAACTGAGCTGTTCGCCCTGGCCCCAGCCGTAGTTCCAGCCTTCGGCCAGCACACCGCTGAAGCCGTGGCGTGCCGCGAAGTCGATGTATCGCTTAACGTTGGCGGTGGTAGCCCCGTGTTTCGGCCCCATCTCCCATGTGTTCTTCTTCTTGTGGATGCTCCACCAGATGCCCACATACTTGCCCGGCTCGATCCACGAAGTGTCGGTAATGCGGCATGGCTCGTTGAGGTTGAGCATCATGCGCGACGTTATCAGCCCTCCGGGCGTGTCGGCCATCATTATGATGCGCCACGGGCTTTTCATCGATTGCGACGCATACACCTTGGTGCCGTCGCTCCACGGCGTGAGGGCAGTGACGAGAGTAGTGCCGCGCGAATCCAGGTTGATGCCCGCATAGTCTTCGAGGGCCGCCTCGTGAATGGCCATATACAGGCCCGGTTCATACTCGATGGTGAGCGGCGTGCACACGGTATCGAGGTCTGAAACGCGCTGCCGGGTGTATATACCCTCGAAATACTGCGTACGGTTGGTGGGTATCGACCACGCATAGGCATCGTGGGCCAGCGAAAACTGGGTGACCTCGTCCTTCACGGCAATGCGCCCCACGGTGGGCTGGGCGGGTATCACATAGCGGAATCCTATGCCGTCGTCGAACGCCCTGAACACAATGTCGAGCCGCCTCCGCTTGCCGTGCTTCTGCACGAGGTGCAGAGTGAGCTCATTGTAGTGGTTGCGCACATACTCATCTTCGCCCCACACCTGCCTCCAGGTGTCGTCGTGGCTTGCCGTGTCGGTGCCCGCCACCGCAAAACCGCTGTCGAGCCTGCCGTCGGCCAGCACAAAGCCGAGCGCCGACGGTTTCATCACCGCCGCCCCATCGCGCGCCAACTCGTAGAACACCTTGCCCTTGCTTACGGCAACCGACAACACTATCCGCCCGTCGGGCGAACATATCTTCGTGGCCGCAGCTGCCCTTGCGGACAATAAGGCAACCATCATGATTAAGAATACCAATCTGCTCATTGCGTCAATATCATTATTTTCGACAAAGATAATGCAAGCGAGGGCAATGTGAGCTTACTCACCTGTTGCCGAGCGCAGCTTATTTTCTACAAAGATATGAGTTTATATTACCACGTAAAAGACCGCCTAACAAAAATCTAAACCAATAAAATTGCAACATGTTGATTATCAGCCTATTCATTCGAAAACACCTCTTTGAAATCTAAACATTATCAACCACCGGCACAAGAGATATGCACATTTCAGCCCAAACAGGCCGTAAGCTGACGAAACAAACACGGCACAATACCGTGAACACCGTCTAGCCCCACTGCCGAAGGGGTGGCGAGCAACTGCAAGCCAAAGCGGCATACAGGGTGCCGGACAAAGGGTGGAACCGCTTTTTAAGCATGGCACAAACGCAAAACAGCCATCAGGCGGCACATCGAACGACCTCGGGAAAATGCCACAAAGGCCGGCCCACGGGCCGCGAGCGCCGCCCCTTGCCGCCGCCCCCGGCAAAGGGCCCTGCCAAACGGCCGATATCGCAATGCAGAACGGCCGATATTGCAATGCAAAACGGCCCGTATCGGAATCCCGAACGGGCCTTATTGCACACGGGGCCGTGGCGCATCTGCCGGCAGGGGCACAGGGCCTGCATCCGCCCCATACCGCTAACAGCCTCAGCCGGGAGCCTCAACGGCAGTGACAGAGGCTGCGTCTGCCTCCTGCCACGAGTCGATTGAGGCCACACAGCGCTCAAAGTCGTCCTTGACCACAGAGCGGGCCTTGAGCTTCGAGCGGTAAGTGTAGACAGTGGTGATGCTCGAGCGCAGTATGCCGGCTATCTTGTGGTTGTCGGTTATGCCCAGCCTTATCAGCGCCAGTATGCGCAGCTCGGTGGTCAGCCGTTCGCCCTTTGGGGTAATCTTGCATTCGTCGGAGAGCAACTCGTTCACCTTGTCGACGAAATTGGGGTAGATGCGCAGGAAAGCCGAGTCGAAATTGCCGTAGAACAGCGACGTGCTCTCATTGAAAGCCGCGCTGCTTTTGATGAGCGCATAGAGCGACTTCATGTCGTGCTCCTTGGCATATCTGTTGGCCAGCTTGCGGTACGACTCGGCCTTGTCTATCAGCACCGAGGCCAGTTCCATAAACCTGCCTATGTATTCTTCCTTAATCCTGTTGCCCTCTTTCATCATGGCGTTGCTCCGCCTGAGCTCGCCGACGGCCTCCTCCAGACGGCCGTTGACGTAGGCCACGGTCTGGTTCGACCTCCGGTAACGCTTCAGCAGCATGTAAACGGCAAAGAGCGCCACCACCAGCATGACCGCTATGACCGATATGCAGACCATGAGCGTCTGCATGCGCCTGTGCTGTGTCTCTTTCATCACGTTATAGCCTGCCAGTATTTTCGGCATCAACATCGATGCCTGTGTGTTGCGCAGCCTCGTGCCATAGCTGTTGGCGTTGTTTATCGACACATTGAGGTATTTGTAAGCGCGCTCATAGTCGCCTTCGTCAAAGAGCATCGACGCCAATTCGCGCAGCGAGTTCTCCTCGCGTATGCACCCCGCCTGGTCGGAGATGGCGCTCAGCAGCAGGTATTGCTTCTTGCGTCGCATGTCGCCCTTGCACCCGTAGAAGAACGCCAGCTGGCTGGTCTGAATGCTGTAACGGCGGTCGCCGGGCTTCAGTGCCGGCAGGTACTCGAGCAGCATCTGTATGGCGGAGTCGATGTTGCCCTGGTAAGCCCGGTAATCGGCAAGCACCGAAACATAGTCGTACGAACCCCTGTCGGCATTGGCAATAAGCAGCCGCCGGTAGTCCTGCATGTTCTTATGGTAGTCGTCGTTGAACGGAGTCCCGCTGGCAAATTCAGACTTGAAGAGGTTGAGTTCGTTGAGCTGCTTGTAATATCCTACCAGCACATCGCCCTCAAGGCGGCTTGTGTCAATGGCCGCCAGAGCCTTCTCGGCCTCGCCGAAGAGCCCTGCCACGGCCAGGATGTGGGCCATCGACAGCCTGCTGCGGGTGGCGCGCCACCGGTCGCCCATCTTTTCGGCAAGGGCGATGTTCTGCCTGAGATAGCTGAAAGCAGAGTCGTACTTCAGCGTGGAATACTCGTTGTACAGCCTGTCGTTGACGGCATATCGCTCTGCGTCGGTCAGCGTGGCGTCTTTCAGTATCTGCACCATGCCCTCGATGTGCCTCATCTTTTCGGCCTCTATGTCGGCCTGACGGGCTATCAGCATGTCAAGCCGGCCGTACAACCGCTGCTCGTCCTGACCCGCAAGGCACACGGTGCACGACAGGGCCAGGCAACACATTATGGTGAGGCATATCTTCATTCTTTCAAAATGTTTAATCCGCTATGATGATTCAAACGAAAAGGGTGCAACCTTTGGCACGTGTTTCCGAACATAATTTATATAATGTCATGCCGATGCAAACAGCCGCAATGTGAGCTTGCCCACTGATTGCCTGCTGACGGTAAGCCTTTACAAAGGTATGAAAATATATATTCCCGGCAAATTTTAAACTAAATAAATATCCGCAAGCCCTACCCGACACCGCACGATACAGACATCCTAACTATTTTATGCGCCGTTTGGCACAGCCGGCACACGCAGTCACCCTTGTGCCCCCACCATGATTCATGGCTACAGAGCCAGCCCGACCCGCAGGAGGCCATGCCACGGCAGGCGGGCACGGCAGCCACCGATGCGTCAAGCACGGCATACGGCACGTCCGTGAGCACGGAAGCCACACACCTACGTAGCGCATGGACGGCGCCACACGGATGGCGACAGGCCCCAACCCTACAGAGACGGCGCTACGCAATGAGCCACCAACAGCCACGGCAGCCATGCCCCGATTGGTCTTGGCGCGACAATTATTCTTACGGATGCGAGCATAGCAAATGAAAATTTTGGGCATTTAAACTCTTTTTTGTAAGTTTGCCTGACAAACGACAAAACCTAAAATCACTTGCACAGAGCAAACAATGAAATACTTGATGCTACCCCAGGCCGACCGGCCTCGGCTGCTCCCATTCTATTTTGCGGTCGAGGAGTATGTGGCCAACACCTATACCGACGACGACTATTTCTTCATCTGGCGCGTGGAACCCACGGTGATGCTCGGTCGCAACCAGCTCGTGGAGAGCGAGGTGAACACAGACTACTGCCGAACCAACGGCATACACATCTTCAGGCGCAAGAGCGGCGGCGGATGCATCTATGCCGACATGGGCTGCATGCAGTTTTCTTACATCTCCGACGCCGGCAACGTTGAAGCGGCCTTTCCGCGGTACATGGAAACAGTGGCTGCCATGCTGCGCTCTGTGGGCGTAGACGCCGAACGGTCGGGGCGCAACGACATACTCGTTGGCGGGCGCAAGGTGGCCGGCAGCGCATACTACCGCATTGGCCGGCGCAGCGTTTTGCACAACTCGCTGCTGTTCGACACCACCCTCGACCACCTGTCGCAGGCCCTCAACGTGCCGAAGGAGAAGCTGCAGAGCAAGGGTGTGGCCTCGGTGAGGCAGCGCGTGACAAACGTGGGCGACCACACGCGGCTCACCATCGACGAGTTCATCGCCCACGCCCGCCGCCACTTCTGCGGCGACAGCGTGAGGATGCTGTCGGCCGACGACATGGGCCGCATATCCGAAATTGAGCGGAGGCTGGCCTCGCCGGAGTTCGTCTACGGCAAGAATCCCCGCCACGCGGTGGTGAGGAAGATGCGCTTTGCCGACGTTGGCACCATCGAGGCTTACATAGAAGTGAAGAACAACGCCATAGCAGACATCAACTTCGTGGGCGACTTTTTCATGTCGGGCGACATCGACAACCAACTGATAGCCCCGATGCTGCGCCGCCCGTTCACCCGCGAGGGCGTGGCCGAGGCCCTGGCCGGCACCGATGTGGGGGCCGTTGTCAGGGGTCTTACGGCCGACAGGCTGCTCCGCCTGCTCTTCGGGCGGCCTGCCCACGTGATGAAACCCGACTGGCTGAAGATAGACCTGCGCGCCAAGGGAAGCACGGGCGAGACGGCCGGCATAATAGAGCGGCACAGGCTCAACACCATCTGCACCAGCGGACTTTGCCCCAACCGCCACGAATGCTGGGCGGCACGCACGGCCACAATCATGATTGGCGGCGACGTGTGCACGCGCAACTGCCGCTTCTGCAACACCATGTCGGGCCGCCCGAAGCCACTCGACCCCATGGAGCCCGGCCATGTGGCCGCCACGGTCAAGGCTCTCGGGTTGCGCTATGCCGTCATTACGTCGGTAGACCGCGACGACCTGCCCGACTATGGGGCCGCACACTGGGTGGAGACGATAAAGGCCATAGGGCGGCTCAATCCCGAGACACGCATCGAGGTGCTGCTGCCCGACTTCATGGGGCGCGCCGACCTGCTGGGAATGGTGCTCGACACAAGGCCGTATGTGGCGGGGCACAACCTGGAGACCGTGCGCAGGCTCACGCCGTCGGTGCGCAGCGTGGCCAGCTATGACAGGAGCCTCGACGTGCTGCGCGCCATCGCGGCCCGCGGAATAAGCGCCAAGACGGGGTTCATGGTGGGGCTGGGCGAGACCGACGAAGAGGTGGAACAAACCATGGACGACATTCTTTCAACCGGTTGCCGCCGCCTGACCATAGGCCAATACCTGCAACCAACGGCCCGCCACCTGCCCGTGGCGGCATACATTCACCCCGACAAGTTTGCCGACTACCGCAAGACGGCCCTGGCCAAGGGCTTTGAGCACGTGGAGAGCGGCCCGCTGGTGCGATCGTCGTATCACGCCGAACGCGCCGCGACCGACTGACGCCAACGCAGGCCGACAGCCGAGGCGCACGCTGTGGCCGACAGTCCACATGCCCAGGCCACAACCGCTCAGGCCACGCTACAGGCCGGCAACATCGTTGGCCCGGCGGACATCGGCGTCAACAAGCAACAAACTGCCAAGGCCGACGCCTCGACCATCAGCGGGCAAGCGTTAGAGGCAAGGCAAAACAACTGCAGACAATAACCAAAACCGATAATAACAACATTAACCAATCATGCTAACAAAACAATTATGTACAAAGCAAAAAGATAGAGGGAAGTGCCCATCTGGATTCTTCTCGCATTGGCTGGAGCAGGTTTCCAGTCATGCAGCGATTCTGATTTCGACCCTGTAGACAATCAGAACCCTACCATAAACATTGCCGCCAAGACCATACACGTGGAACAAGGCAAGACCTTCAGCATCAAGGGAAATGTGAAAGATGCCGATGGCATCAAGAGCATCAGACTGAGTAATGTTGAGATGCAACTGGTTAAAACCATCGACTTGCTTGACATCTATGGCGATTCGCTGGTTCACGACTACAATCTCGACTACAGTTTCAAAGCCGCCGACACATGGGAAGAGGGCAAATCGTTTGCTCTCGAGATTACCGCAGAAGACGTGATGGGCAACAAAACCACCGAAATACTGAATGTAAAAGCCGACGGCGACAGCAGCAACCCGGTATTCACACAAGCCCCGGCCGGCGAAATCACTGTCCTTGTACAGGATGGAAAAGCCACGCGACTTTGACCCTTTTGGCCAAGCAGGATTTGCCCACCTTTGGCTACAATATGATTGACCCTTTAAAGTCCTGGTGTTGGGGGTCAATTTT